>Ga0182030_10000097_pt1 | contig 130133 bp, 111 predicted proteins | sample 812S3MmetaG_FD_121299 | JGI IMG/M metagenome (GOLD analysis project Ga0182030, IMG submission 121299) | Permafrost microbial communities from Stordalen Mire, Sweden - 812S3M metaG (Illumina Assembly) | ecosystem: Environmental > Terrestrial > Soil > Wetlands > Permafrost | place: Sweden... | reverse complement strand
GCGCCATCGAGCGCGGCGCCATCGAGCGCGGCGCCATCGAGCGCGGCGCCATCGAGCGCGGCGCCGGCTTCCGCGGCCTCCATGGCCGAGGCACAGAATGCCGCCCGATGGTATGCCGGTATCGTCGGTGATTCTTTCGGCGTCTGAGCAGCGCCCGCGCCGAACAGGGCACAAGCCCGGAGCGGCGCTAATGTGCTTCGTTCATCTTGCGCCAGCTGGCGCGGGCACGCTCGATGTTGTAGTGCGGGCGGTCGAGGAAGTACTCGAGCGAGGTTCCGCTGGAAAAGCAATAGCGCGCACCATCGTCGGGATTGATCCAATTGATGGAACAATCAGCAAGAATTCTCGCGCCGGCCGCAACGCCGATGGGATCCAGATTGCCGAACTCGCCGTGCATCGGCTTCAACGGCACCACCGCCTTCCAGATCCCGCCTTTGCGGGGAGGGCTGTCGTCGGCCCCGACGGACGTCGCGCCCGCCGCTGCGGTGATGCCGGCTGCCATGCACAAAACGGCCGCGGGAAGCATTGCGCTCATGGAATCATTCTGCCACGGCTTTCCGGCCGCCGCCATGCCACCCGGGCGCCCTACCTTGTGCAACCAGTCGGACGCGGTATGATCGATTTGAAAACGATCAACAACAGATGATCAATCACTGGACCAAGGGCGCGCTGCACCTCGCGATGTTCACGACGCTCGCGGTATCGTCCATTGCACGGGGCGACGATGACGATGTCGCGCCACAGCCGGGTAGTGCGCCCACTGCGCCCACCCTCAATGCGGAACAGCAGCGAGCGGTGGGACTTCGTATCGCGCACCCGGTGCCCACCAAGACGCCTGAACGCACCGACGCCCTCGGTACCGTGCTTGATCGGACCCTGCTGCTCGCCGACGTGGGCGAGGCGGACGCCGCTTCTGCACAAGCGCACGCAGCCGGATCCGAACTCGCCCGTCTGCGCGCGCTTTACCAGGGCGGCGCGGGCACGTCGTTGAAAATGCTCGAGACGGCCGAGGCCGAGAATGCGAAGGCTCAAGCCGATGGTCAGCTCGCGGCGGCGCGCTTCTCGCAACATTGGGGTCCGTTGGCGGCACAGCCTGCACAGGCGCGCCGCAAGCTCGTGGAGGACGTGGTAGCCGGACGCGCGGCACTGGTGCGCGCCGATTTGCCCGGCAGGCACAGCGTGGGTTCGCTCCCGGCCGAGGCGCTGCTCGACGTGGACGGCATGAGCGTGCCCGCACGCGTGCTCGGAACGCTCGAACAACCGAGCGAGCTGCAAAGCGTCAGCTTATTGCTCGAAGTACGCAAACCTCCTGCGGGCCTCGCACCCGGCGCGCGAATTCCCTTGGCATTGCTCAGTGCCGAGCGCGAGGGGCTGCTGCTGCCGAACGAGGCGCTGCTTTACGGAGAGGACGGAGCCTACGTCTATAAGAAAGTCACATCGAAAGCACCCAATGAAAGGGTTCAATACGTAGCGGTGAAGGTGACGCCGATCGTCCCCTACGGCGACGGCTGGCTGGTCAAGGGCGTGGACGACGATGATGACATCGTGGTGCGCGGCGCCGGCGTGCTCTGGTCGCTCGAGGGAATGGGCGCCCATCCGGTCGACGACGACGATTAGGACTTGCGGTGCTGGCTGCCATCGTTCGCGCATCCCTCGCGCATCCTCGCATCGTGACCGCGCTTGCGTGCCTGATTGCCGCCTTGGGCTTGGCGGCGCTCGTGTCCGCACGCTTCGACGTATTTCCCGATTTCGCGCCGCCGCATGTGCTGGTCCAAACCGAAGCACCCGGGCTCGATGCGACGCAGGTCGAAGCCCTGGTGACCCGGCCCCTCGAGGAACTGTTGGCGGGCACTGAAAACGTAAAGACGGTGCGCTCGACCTCCAGTCAAGGCTTGTCGGCCATGCAGGTGGTCTTCGACCGCAGCGGTGACCCGTACCGCCAACGACAGGTGGTGACGGAGCGCTTGGCGGAGTTCGCCGGATTGCTGCCCGAGGGGGTCGGCGCGCCGCTTCTGTCTCCGCTCAGCTCCTCCATGGAGTATCTGGTGCACTTCGGCTACACCAGTGACCGCCTGTCACCCGTGCAATTGCGCGACATCGTGCAGTGGCTGGTCAAGCCTCAGATACTTGCGGTGCCCGGCGTGGCGCAGGCGCAGATCTTCGGCGGCGAGGTGCGTGAGCGTCAGATCGCCGTCGATCCGGTCAAACTCGCCGCCGCCGGTTTTGCGCTCGATGATGTGGTGACGACCGCCAGACGGGCCACCGCACTGATCGGTGGAGGCTACTTCGAGACACCCACTCAACGGATCGTGATCAGGGCGCAGGCGCCGGCCGCCACGCGCGATGCGCTGTCCGGCGCTCTACTCGGTACGCGTGCTGGACAACCGGTGCGGCTCGGCGACGTAGCGACGGTCCTCGAGGGCTCGGAGCCCCGCTTCGGCGACGCCCTGATCGGCTCGAAGCCCGGGATTCTGATCGAAACCTCCACGCAATTCGGCGCGAACACGCTCGATGTGACGCGCGCGTTGGAGGAGCGGCTTGACGCCATCGCCCCCGCGCTCGCCAAGCAAGGGGTCGACTACCATCCGGCCCTACTACGCCCCGCCAGTTTCATCGAAAGCGCGATCGAGAAACTGCGCAATTCCCTCGCCATCGGCGCGGTGCTGGTGGTGGCGCTGCTGTTGATCATGCTGCGCGATTGGCGCGGTGCACTGGTCTCGTTCAGCGCCATCCCGCTCGCCCTGCTGACGACGGTCTGGATTCTCGAGGCCTTCGGACTCTCGCTCAATACCATGACGCTGGGCGGCCTCGTGGTCGCTCTGGGCGTGGTGGTCGACGATGCGGTGATCGATGTGGAAAATATCCTGCGCCGCCGCCGCTTGTCCGGTGCGGCGGCGGACATCGTCGGACTCTTCACCGCCGCATCGCTCGAGGTCAGACGCCCGGTGTTCTACGCCACAGCCGCCGTGGCCGTTGCCTTCCTGCCGATACTCATGATGTCCGGCCTGCAGGGTGCGTTCTTCCGGCCGTTGTCGATCGCGTTTCTCCTCGCGGTTGGCCTCTCGCTCTTGGTGGCGATGAGCGCAACCCCGGCCATGAGCGTGCTGATGATGGCGCGGCACGAGCCGAAGCCCGAGGCGCGCTTCCTCACCCGCTGCAAGCGCCGCCAGTTGGGCGCCATCGAGTGGCTGCATGCGCGGCCCCGCCTGGCGGTCGGCATACTCGCCGCCACAGGGATCGCCGGCCTCGTGGGTCTGCCGCTGCTCGGCGCCCGCCTGTTACCGGATTTTCGCGAAAACTATCTGATTGCGCACGCATCGCTCCGGCCCGGAATATCGCTCGCGGAGACCTCCCGGGTCGGCGAGCAAATCTCCAAAGGGCTCATGGCCATTCCCGGCGTAAAGAGCGTCGCCGAGCAGATCGGGCGCGCCGAGAACGGCCAGGATCCGGATGCCCCCAACAAGAGCGAATTCGAGGTGCAGATCGATCCTCGCACCGGCCATAGCGCCACCGAGATCGACGCGGCGATCCGTGATGTCTTCGATGACTACCCCAACCAGCTGGTGGAGATCTATTCCGTCCTTGCCGAGCGCATCGGCGAGACGCTGTCCGGAGAGTCCGCCCCCTTCACCATCAGTGTCATGGGGTCGGATCTCGATGTGGACGATCGGGTGGGCGCCCAAATCGTTGATGTTCTGCAGCATCTGCGCGGCAGCGGCAACGTGCGGCTCACCATCCCACCGCGCGAAGTGGAGATGCACCTGGAGCTAGTGCCGCAAAAACTCGCGACTTTTGGGCTGCAGGCGGCCGATGTCCTACAGACCGTCAATGCGGCCTATCACGGCACGGTCGCCGCGCAATTAAACCAAGCAGACCGCAGCGTACCCGTCGTGGTGCGCCTCGCCGGCGTTGGCACCAATCCGCAGGCTGTCGGTGCGCTCGAGCTGCGCGGGCGCAACGGCGAATTGACGCCCCTATCCTCCGTTGCGAACATCACCCTGGAACTCGCCCGCAGCCTCATCGATCATCAAGACGGCCTGCGTCGGCAAATCGTGGTGGCAACTCCCCAAGGGGCGGACCAGGCGGGGTTCGCTGCCGCAGCGCGCAAGGCCATCGCCGCCAAGGTGACGCTTCCGGCAGGCGTCTATCTGCGTTATGGGGGCGCCGCCGAGGCGCAGGCCGCCGCGGCGCGCGAGCTCTTGTTGCATTCGGTGGCGGCGTTCGTTTTGATCGTATTGCTGCTTGCGTTGGCGTTCGGGTCCTCCCGGCACGTGCTTTTGGTGCTGGCTGCCCTGCCGAGCACCTTGATTGGCGGCGTACTCGCCGTAGCTCTCACCGGAGGGACATTAACGCTGGGTGCCATGGTGGGATTCGTCGCGTTGTTCGGGATGGCCGCCCGCAACACCATCCTGCTGGTATCCCACTACGATCACCTGGTGGTCGAGGAGGGCGAGGCATGGAGCATCCGGACTTCGATGCGCGGCGCGGAGGAGCGCCTGACGCCGGTGCTGCTGACCGCCCTGCTCACGGCCTTGGCGCTGTTGCCGGTCGCGCTGCAGCTGCACGAGCCCGGACACGAAATCGAAGGCCCCATGGCGGTCGTTATCCTGGGCGGCCTGGTATCCTCTACACTGGTGAGCCTGCTGTTGATTCCGCCGCTCGCGGCGCGCTGGCTGGAGCCGTCCGCGCCCTGAGGTCGGCTGACGCGCGTCGGTTGTTCCATCAAGACATACAAGAGGAAACCCATGAAAACGATCCGAGCCATTGCATTGACCATGACCGTACTCGCCTCCGGCTTCGCCCAGGCGGCCGCGCCGAAGCTCCATGTCACGCAGACCGTGGTCATCAACGCGCCCGCGCACAAGGTCTGGAAGGCGGTGGCAGGTTTCGATGCGCTCAACACCTGGCATCCCGCCGTGGCGAAGGACGAAATCGTCGAAGGCACCAACAACACCGTCGGGGCCATTCGGCTGCTGACTTTGAAGGACGGCGGCACCATCAAGGAAAAATTGCTGGCGTTCGAGCCGAAGGCCCGCAAATTCCGCTATGCCATTCTCGAGGGAGTGCTGCCAGTCAGCGATTACACCTCGACCTTGAGCGTGACCTCTGCGGGCAAGGACAAATCCACGGTCACCTGGTCGGGGCATTTTCGCCGCAAGGACAAGGGTGATGGTCCGGCCGACAATGCGAACGACAAGACCGCGACCGACGCGATTACAGGGGTCTACCAGGGCGGACTGCAGAACCTGAAGAAGATGCTCGAGGGGGGCTGACCTCCCCGGTACAGGTGTTCGAGCCGCAGCCTCCATCACGCGTCATGAACGTTCTCGATCGTTTCCATCCGGCGGTAGCCGCCTGGTTCAGGCGGACCTTCGATGCGCCCACGCCGGCGCAGCTGAAGGCGTGGCCGGCGATTCAATCGGGACGGGACGTGCTGGTGGCAGCCCCGACGGGGTCCGGCAAGACCTTCGCGGCCTTCCTTGCCTCGATCGATCAGCTGATCCAGGAGGGAATGGAAGGCGCGTTGCCGGATGAGACCCGGATCGTCTATGTCTCTCCGCTCAAGGCGTTGTCCAACGACATACATCGCAACCTGGAGGCGCCGCTCCAGGGCATTGCCGCGGAGCTGTCGGCCATGGGCCTTGCCGAGGTGGCCATCCGCTCGGTGGTGCGCACCGGGGATACGCCGCAGACAGAGCGCGCGCGGATGCGGCGTACGCCGCCGCACATCCTGGTAACGACACCCGAATCGCTCTACATATTGCTCACCTCGGAGTCCGGGCGCGCGATGCTCTCGACGTGCCGCACGGTGATCGTGGATGAAATCCATGCCATCGCGGGCAACAAGCGCGGTGCTCACCTGTCGTTGTCGCTCGAGCGGCTCCAGGCACTCACCCCGCGACCCTTGGTGCGGATCGGACTGTCGGCGACGCAAAAGCCGATCGAGGAAGTTGCCCGATTTCTTTCCGGCGTGCGTGCCGACGACAGGCCCTGCACCATCGTCGATGCGGGCCATGCGCGGCGCCGCGATCTCGCGCTCGAGCTTCCACCCATGCCGCTCGAGGCGGTGATGTCGGGCGAGGCATGGACCGAAGTCTACGACCGGCTGGCGGAGCTGGTGCGGGAGCATCGGACGACACTGGTGTTCGTCAACACGCGGCGGCTCGCTGAACGGGTGGCACGGCATCTGTCCGAGCGCATCGGCGAAGAGTTTGTCACCGCGCACCACGGAAGCCTGTCGCGCGACCGTCGTCTCGATGCGGAACAACGCTTGAAGCGCGGCGAACTCAAAGCCCTGGTAGCAACCGCCTCATTGGAGCTCGGTATCGACATCGGCGACGTCGATCTCGTCTGCCAGATCGGCTCCACCCGCTCGATCAACGCCTTCCTGCAGCGCGTCGGGCGCGCCGGGCACGCCGTCGGCGGCATCTCCACGGGCCGCTTGTTCCCGTTATCCCGAGACGAGTTGGTGGAATGCGGCGCGCTTCTCGATGCCGTGAGGCGCGGCGAGCTCGACCGGCTGGAAGTGCCTCGGAACCTGCTCGATGTGCTGATTCAGCAGATAGCTGCCGAGGTGTCCTCGCGGGAATGGGACGAGGACGCTTTGTTCGAACTGCTGCGCGGCGCCTATGGCTACCGTGATCTGCAGCGCACCGAATTCGATCAGTGCGTTGTTCTGCTGGCCGAGGGCTTCAGCACGCGCCGCGGGCGCCACGGGGCGCTGATCCATCGCGATGCCGTGAACCGGCGGCTGCGACCGCGCCGGGGCGGACGGTTGACCTCGATCACCTCGGGCGGCGCGATTCCGGACAACGCGGATTATCGTGTGATGCTGGAGCCCGAATCGCAGCTCGTGGGCACCGTGAACGAGGACTTTGCCGTCGAGAGTTTGCAGGGCGACATTTTTCAGCTCGGCAACACCTCCTATCGGATTCTGCGGGTGGAGCGCGGGACGGTGCGCGTCGAGGACGCCCACGGTCAGCCTCCCTCGATCCCGTTCTGGCTGGGCGAGGCGCCGGGCCGAAGCGATGAGCTATCGATGGCCGTGTCCCGTCTGAAAGCCGAGATCGAGGAGCGCCTGGTCGGCAACGCCGCCGGCGCCACGGCCGGGGTTCAATCGGCGTCCGAGTGGGTGATGGAGGTCCTCGGTCTCGATGCCGTCGCGGCCTCGCAGCTGATCCAGTACCTCGCCGCCGGGCGCGCCGCGCTCGGTACCCTGCCGAAGCTCGACACGATCGTGTTCGAGCGCTTCTTCGACGAGTCGGGCGGCATGCAATTGGTGATTCATTCGCCCCATGGCAGCCGGGTGAATCGCGCGTGGGGCCTCGCGCTTCGCAAACGCTTCTGCCGCACCTTCAATTTCGAGCTGCAGGCGGCGGCGACGGAGGATCACATCATCCTCTCGCTCACCCACGCGCATAGCTTCGAGCTCGCGGACGTGTCCCGCTATTTGAATTCCAAGACCGCCCGGCACGTGCTCATCCAGGCGCTTTGCGCAGCGCCGATGTTCGCCGTGCGCTGGCGCTGGGATGCTGGAATAGCGCTTGCGCTGCCGCGTTTTCGCGGCGGCAAGAAAATCCCGCCGCAGATCGCGCGCATGAACGCCGAAGATTTGCTGGCCTCGGTGTTTCCGGACCAGGTCGCCTGCGCCGAGAATCTCTCCGGGGAGATCGAAGTGCCGGACAACCCACTGGTTCGGCAGGTCATCCGCGATTGTCTCGAGGATGCCATGAACGTCGAAGCCTTCGAAGCGCTGTTGCGCGGACTCGAGAGCGGCGCCGTGCGGGTCGTCACGCGGGATCTCACCGAGCCATCGCCGCTGGCGCTCGAGGCACTCACCGCGCGACCCTATGCCTATCTGGACGATGCGCCATTGGAGGAGCGGCGCACTCAGGCGGTCATGAGCCGGCGGTGGATCGATAGCGCGTCCGCGTCGGAGCTCGGACGCCTGGACGGCGAGGCCATCGCGCGGGTACGTGAGGAAGCATGGCCGGATGCCGCGACGGCCGATGAATTGCACGATGCCCTGCTCTGGCTCACATTCCTCACGGAGGGGGAGCTAAGCGCGAATCCTGCATGGCCTTCGTTGATGAGCGAACTCGCCTCGCAGGGGCGCGTCGCCAGGATCCCGGCGGCCGATGGGCGATATTTGTGGGTGGCCCTGGAGCGGCGGTCATGGTTCGAGCCGCAGATTCCCTCGAGCGACGCCGCGATGACTGAAATCGTGCGCGGACGCCTCGAGGGCTCGGGACCGATCGCGCCGCACGCGCTCGCAGCATCGGCCGGCGTGGCGCCGGCCGCGATCCACGCGGCGCTCGCGGCCTTGGAGCGCGAGGGTTTTGCGCTGCGCGGTCGATTCACACCGGGCGCCGACGAGGAGGAGTGGTGCGAGCGGCGCCTGCTCGCCCGCATCCACCGCTACACGGTGAAGCGCCTGCGCGCGGAAATCGAGCCTGTGGCTGCGCGCGATTTCGTGCGGTTCTTGTTGGAGTGGCAGCGGGTGCTGCCGGATGCGCGCATGCAGGGCTCCGACGCCCTGGCCGCGGTACTGTCGCAGCTCGAGGGATTCGAGGCGCCGGCGGGTGCCTGGGAGACCGACATTCTGCCGTCGCGCATCTCGGAATACGAACCGGAGTGGCTCGACGAACATTGCCGCGCGGGACGCTTCGTGTGGACGCGGCTGGCGGCGCGGGCGCCGGAACCGGAGCGAGGCGCGGCGCCGGCACGAGGCGGTGCGCCGCTACGAGGCGCGGCGCCCGTGCGTTCGACGCCGATCACGCTTCTTGCGCGGCGGGATGTGAGGTCCTGGTCGGCGCTCGTCGAGGCGCCGGATCCCACGCAGCTTACTTCGCGCGCCGGCGCGGTCATGGAATTCATCCAGGCGCACGGGGCATCGTTCTTCGATGAAATTGCGGACGGCGCCGGGATGCTTGCTTCGGAGGCCGAGGACGCGCTTGCCGAGCTCGTGGCGCTCGGATTGGTCAACTCCGATAGTTTCGGCGGCCTGCGTGCGCTGCTCTTGCCGAGCAGCCAACGCGGCCGCGCGCACGGCCGCGGCACCCGCCGCCGCCGATCAATGACGTTGTTCGCCATGGCCGATGCGGGTCGATCGGCGATCGTGCGGCGCCCGCCGAAGGCTTCGGACTCAACCCTGGTCGAGAACCAAGCCGTCGAACATGTAGTGAGAACGCTGCTCAAGCGTTGGGGAGTGATTTTCTGGAAGCTGCTCGCGCGGGAGGCGCAGTGGCTGCCGCCTTGGCGCGAGATCCTTATGTGCTGCCGCCGGCTGGAGGCGCGAGGAGAGATTCGGGGCGGACGTTTCATCGCCGGCTTTTCGGGCGAGCAGTACGCGCTGCCGGAAGCGGTGGCGCCGCTGCGCGAGGCCAGGCGGCGACCGCAGATCGGGCAGTTGGTATCGTTGTCGGGCGCCGATCCGCTCAATTTGCTGGGCATCGTCACGCCCGGCCCGCGGCTGCCGGCGCTCGCCGGCAATCGGCTTCTGTATCGCGACGGGCTCCCCATCGCCGCTTATGCGGCGGGAGAAGTGAGGTTGCTGGAAAGTCTGGGACCGAAGGAGGAGTGGGAGGCGCGCAACGCGGTGCTGCGCCGACACGTGCCGGCCGCGCTGCTCGCCTTGGAGGAGCCGCCGGCCGGCGACGAGGCGTAGTCGGCGACGCGGCGTAGTCGGCGACGCGGCGTGGCCAGGCGCGGCGTGAGCGGTGGGGCGTCAGCGGATGGGCCGTCAGGGGCCTCGAGCGTGCTCTCACCACCAGCCGCGGCGCTTGAACCACAGTATGGGCACCAGCGTGCTCAAGGCGATCAGCGACAGTCCGTAAGCGTAGCCCCAGCGCCAGCCGAGCTCCGGCATGTCGTGGAAATTCATGCCGTACATGCTCGCGATGAGGGTCGGCGGAATACCCACCACGGAGGCGATCGTCAACACCTTGAACATATCGTTCTGATCGGTGTTGATGAAGCCGAGCACCGCATCCAGCAGAAATTGCACCTTGCCCGAAAGGTGCCCTTCGAATTCAGCCAGAGAGCTCAAGTCGCTGCGCACTGTTCGAAGCCTGGCTTCGCTGCTCGGTTCGAGCCATTCGCGCGCGCTGTCGCAGGTGAAGTCGACGATCCTCTGCAATCCCACGAGGCTCTCCTGGATTTGCGACAGCGTCTCCCCGATGGTGCCGATCTTGATCAAGGTGTCGCGCAACAGCTGGCTCAAGCGCCTCGAGCGCGGCGCCTTCCCATGTGCGTGAAACGCGTCGCGTGAGATTCCCCGCAGCTCCGCAGCGAGCTTCTCCAGCGTGTCGGCGCCGACATCGACCATCTCTTCGATGAGTGCGAGGAATGCGGCGGAGCTCGTCGCGATGTCACCGTCGTGCTCGATGCGCTTCACGACGTGCGCAACCGAGTGCATGTTCGCGAAGCGGATGGTCACCAGAACGGTCTTCGACAGCACGAAACCGACCGGTGTCGGCACCTCGTTCTCCGGAATGGTGTGCAGACCCAGCGGCATGCTGAGATACAGTACGCCTCCCACGGAGCGCAGCCGGCTGGAGGTCTCGATCTCCTCGAGCGACCCCCGCGAGGGAACGCGCAAATCCCAGGTGCGATTCACATAGGCGATCTCATCTTCGGTCGGGTTCAACAGATCGACCCAGAACGATGCGCCGTCGGCGGTCTGCGAGAGGTGGCCTTCCTTCACGCTCATGCCCTGGGGCGTGCCGGGCGAAACGGGGAAAGTGGTCAGCATCGTCGGCGCTCCCTGAAGGTGAACTCGAGGCAACAGACGAGCTACTTTACGTTTTTCCGGCCGGAGGGACCATCGCAGGCAGCGGCGGCCGCGGAAATTGTCTAGAATCGGCGGCGATTTCAAATCCCAGGTCATGCGTTGGAGCTTTCGATGAAGAAAATCGTGTCGGTGCTGGCTACTCTTTTCGTGCTCTCGGGGACATTCGGCGGGGCGTCGGCTGCCAGCGCTGCGTCCGCGACCGCTCCGGACTCGCCCAAATGGGTCGAGGGCAGGAATTATTTTCTGATCGTGCCGGCGCGCCCGACGGGACTGCCCGCGGGGAAAGTGCAGGTCACGGAGGTATTCTCTTACGCCTGCCCTGCCTGCAACCAATTCCAACCTGCGATGCGCAAGCTCGAGCGCAGCGTGCCGCCAAATGCCGTCATCAGTTTCCTGCCGGCCTCCTTTAATCCCGCCGAGGACTGGCCGATGTTCCAGCTGGCCTATGTAACCGCGCAGATGCTCGGGATCGCCGACAAGGCGCATGACGCCATGTTCGAGGCCGTGTGGGTCACGGGCGAGCTCTCCACCAACGATCCTTCGACCGGGGGCTTGAAGTCTCACATGCCCACGATCGAGGATGCCGCGCGCTTCTACGAGAAACGCACGGGCACCCCGGCCGCTAAATTCGTGGCCACATCGAAGTCTTTCAGCGTCGACAACCAGGTCCGCGTGGACGAGGAGGCCATCAAGCAATTCGGCGTGGACCGGACCCCGACCATCGTGGTGAACGGCAAGTATCGGCTGCAGGTCGAATCCGCAGGCGGACCCGACGCCCTCATCGAGCTGGTCAATTGGCTCGTGGCCAAAGAAACCAAGTAGCGGCCCGGCGCCTCGCGCTCGGGGGAACCGCGGCATGAGCGAGGCGACGCTGCTATGGGGGCTGTTGTTCAGCTCCATCGGCGTTGGCTTCTTCATTTATGGCAAGAAGCAGAGGGCACCGATTCCTTTGGTCTGTGGGATATGCCTCGCCGTTTACCCGTACTTCGTGTCGAACGTCCTAGCATTGATCGCGATCGGCGTCGCGCTTTGTGCGATTCCTTATTTTTTCAGGGAGTAGATCCGTGCTCGAGGTGCTGATGCCGTGATCAAGCTGGTGCGCTACCATCCGAGGATCTGGATCGCCCTGGGCGTCGGCGGCGGCGTCTTTTTTTGTCTACCCACCGAATGGTCAATACTGATCCGCTTGCTCGCGAGCTGGGATGTCGGCGTCACGTTGTTCCTGGCGCTGGTCTACATCTGGATGTCCCGGCTCACGGCCGAGCAAATCTGCTCGCGCTACATCGAGGAGGACGAAACGGCGCCCGTCATCCTCGCACTGGTGACCGTGGCGGCTCTCCTCAGCCTCGTCGCCATCGTCGAGCCGCTCGCAACCCTGAAGCACGTGGTCGGCCGCGAGCGGATTGGACATTTCGCGCTCACCGCGATGACCTTGATCGATTCTTGGATTCTGGTCCCCACCATGTTCACCACCCACTATGCGGACATGTTCTACAGTGTGAAGGAGACGGAACGGCCGCTGTCGTTCCCCGAGACCGACATGCCCGCCTTCTGGGATTTCGCCTATTTCTCATTCACCATCGCCGCCGCGTGTCAGACCGCGGACGTGCTTACCACACGAAGCTCGATCCGCAAGGTGGTGATCCTCCACGAGTTGATCTCATTCCTCTTCAACGCTTCGATTCTGGGATTCGCGATCAACGTAACGGCAGGCCTGATCGGCGGCTGACGGCAGCGCGGGAGACGATGCTCATGCAAGACAAAGTGGTGGCGATCCTCGAGACGAGAACGGGGGCGCATCTGGCGGAACTGATCGCGCGCCTGGGGGGCTCGCCGATGCCTGCGCCGGCGCTGGTGGAGGTGCCGGACGTGGATTCAGATCGACTGGCGGCGTTGCTTGCAAGCTCCGCGGCGCACCCGTTTTCGATGGCGATCTTCCAAACCGGAGTCGGTACCCAGGCATTGTTCGAGGCGGCCGACAGACTCGGCTCGACGCCCATGCTCAGCCGCATGCTCGGCCAGGCAATCGTGGTGGTGCGCGGCCCGAAGCCTCTCGGCGAGCTCAAATCACGGGGTGTGCGCGTCGATGTCCGCGCGGCCGCACCTTTCACCACCGAGATGGTGCTCGCGGCGGTGAGCGGCATCGCGCTGGAGCGCGGGCGCGTGCTCGTTCAGCGCTATGGCGAGTCAAACCGAAAGCTCTGCGAGGGGCTTCAGGCGCGGGGCGCGGCCGTCGAGGAAATCGCGTCCTATCGCTGGGCTCTGCCCGAGGATGTGGGTCCGCTGATGCGCCTGATCGATGCATTGGCAGCCTCGAAGGTAGATGCCGTCGTGTTCACCAGCGCCGTGCAGGTCCGCAACCTCTTCGCGATCGCGGAGCGCATGCAGCACGGCGCGGATCTCACGCGCTTTTTGAATGCGGTGGTGGTCGCATCCATTGGCCCGGTTTGCACGGCCGCGCTGATGGAGCGGGGAGTGAAGCCCACGTTCGAGGCCAGCCCTCCCAAGCTCGGCCCTCTGGTGCAGGCACTGGCGCGAGCCTTGCACTGAACCGCCGGGATGTCAGCGCTGCTCCGACGGAATGCCGCTCCGATGTCTTACAAAGGAGTCATCCAGTCTTCGTCAGTGAAATCGAAAAGCGGGTGGTATAAAACCGCTCCAGATCGCAATTCGCTGCAGGAGTCAGAAAAATATGGATAGCCGCACCTCGTCCGACACATCCAAGCCCTTTCTCTCGGACGTGCAGACGCTGCGGGCCCGAGCCCGCAAGCATATGGAAAACGGAAGCGTCACTCCGAGTTACGAAGGGGATGTGAAGAAAACCATCGAGATCCTCCAGGCTGTGCTCGCCACCGAGATCGTCTGCGTGTTGCGCTACACCATGCATGCGGTCACCGCGACGGGAATCTCCAGCGAGGGCGTCAAAGCGGAGTTCGCGACCCACGCCAAGGAAGAGCAGGAACATGCCATGGAAGTGGCGGAGCGCATCAACCAACTGGGCGGCAAGCCCGACTTCAATCCCTCAGGCTTGGCCTCGCGCTCGGCCTCGGAGTATGGAAACGCGGACAATCTGGTCGAGATGATCAAGGAAAACTTGATCGCCGAACGAATTGCGGTCGAGCATTACCGCGAGCTCATCCGCTATTTTGGCGATCGCGATCCGAGTACCCGGCACATGCTGGTGGGAATTTTGGCCGTTGAGGAAGAGCATGCCAATGACATGCACGACCTGCTGGTCGCCCACGAGGGTCACCCGATGCTCGAGAAGTGACGTGAGCGGCTTGATTAGGCCGCGTCGCTAGGAGCTGCGGCCGACGGAAGGGGCGTCGCTCGCCGGGAAGCTCTCATCGAGCGCTTCATCCAGCAGATCGCTCTCATGACGCCGCTGTGCATCGTCGCGAGGGTCGCTCGCCGGCGCCTCATCCGGATGTTTTTTGATGTAAGCCGCCGCGTACGAACAGGCGGGCAGGACCCGCCAGCCGTTGCCGCGCGCGATGATCAGCGCCTCGCGCATCAGCCGACCTGCGATTCCACGCCCTTCGATCGACGGGGGAACGCCGGTGTGGGTGATCGTCATGACCCCGTCCGCCAAGGTGTAATCGAGCACCGCGCGCATCCCGTCCAGCACCGTCGTGAATCGCTGAGCGGCCGGATCATGATCGATCTGGCACATCATCGCGGCTCGGGGTGTTCCGGCGCCGGCGGGCGGGCAGGCGCCGGCGGGCGGGCAGGCGCCGGCGGACGGGCGGGCGCCGCTGGCGGATGTGCGGTCGCGGGGTGCGCGGAAAGCGCGGGGTTCTCCGAGACCGCGGAATGGTTCTCGATCGGAGCGCGTTGCTCCGTCGGCCCCGGCCGTTCCCGCGGATTGGGTGCCGGGCGCGGAGCGAGGGGGCCTGTCGTTGGATGCTCGGCCGGGGGAGGAGATGCTGCGTGCGTGGTCGGGCCCTCGTTTCGAGGAGTCCCACCGTGCTCAGTAACGGCGGGATGGGGAGCCGCCGCCGCATGCGGCGGCACGGTCTCCGGGTGCGCGGGAGCGCCTCGGGCTGCGATCACCCCGTGGCTCAAATCACCGGGCTTGGCGGTCGCGGCGATTGACGGATTGCCATGGTTCGCCTTTGCCTGCAGGGCGGGGTTGGAGCGCGCGGCGGTCACATGACTTTGTTGGGCCGCGGTCGGTGGCACATGGGTTTCCCTGGAGTAAGCCTGCTGCGCCGCCGTGGGCCTGGCCTGGATACCACCGCTGCCGCCATTGAAGCTCACCCAATTCACGGTGACATTGTTGACCGTGACATTTTTGACGTACACATTGGTGATGTGGGTGGTACCGACATTTACCACGGCTGTGTTGTAGAACAATCGCCCCCCCTGCCAATAACCGCCTTCGTAGCCCTCTCCGCCGTAGCCATGGCCGTAGTCTACTCCGCCATAGAAACCCACCTGAGGACCCCAATACCCCGGATTCCAACGGTAGGCGCCGTCAGTGTATCCCCAATAGCCCGGCGTCCAGAGCAATCCCGGCTGCGGAGCCTGCACCCAAGTACCCGGCACCCAAAAGTAGTCCTGTGCATCACCATCCCAATACCAATAGCCCGGAGACCACAGATACCCTTCGCCGGGAATGGGCGGCTGTTCATAGACCGGCAGCTCAGGCGGAGCCTGATTGACGGAGATGCTCACTCCGAACTGGGCCATGCTTAGGGCCGGCAGGATCGACAACAGGAGTGCCGCTAGCCAAGTGCGGCGGCAAAGCTTCAGCATGGCGGTGATCTCCGAATTTCGACGCACGCCTTTCGCAATGGCGCTTTTCGCTTTGTCACGTCGATTCATGTGAAATATGCATAAGGAGTGTACGGGCTGTGTCGCAACCCCTGAGTCGGTAAGCTACGGCGCTCAATGTAGGAGACGGCCGATATGACTCAGCACCGACGGCCGGATTGCCGTGCAAGCATTGGATGAACGTGACGACCACCCGCGATTCTCCCCTGGAGCAGGCCTATGCGCGCCTGCAGATCTGCAGCGACGAAGCGTTGTGCATTGCCGCGGCCGCCAAGCTCATACTCACAATTTTCGACGACTTCTACAGTTTGCTGTGCGAATACCCGTACCGGGCGAAATGCGCTTTTGAGCTGATGGACCCGCATGCGTCGATCCGCATCAGCAGGGAACGGCTCAACTTGTACAGCCGGTACATCACCGAGCATGGTCCGCGGGTTCGCGCCGCGTTCCCGGCGCTGGCGGACGATGCCACTCTCTGGGATGCCATCGACCGGTTGTTCGCCGCCATGATCGTAGACCGCTACGAGGCGGATACTGCATTCAGTTTCGCCCATTCCCTGCGCCGCAACGTCAACCAGGGCGAATGGCGGCCCGTGGCGTATTCATTTCCGCCGCCGAGCAAGCTCCGGGCGTTTTCCATGGCCTCGGTTCATCGACGACTGCCCATCCACCTGCGAATCGATGCGGAACTGATCGCTTCCTTTTTGCGGGTCCCGGGATTCTCGGTGCCCTTCCGGGATCTGGACGGTGATTCCCAACGCATCGTGCAACGGGTCGAGCCGCTTTTGTATGGCTCACCGGACGATCCGCCGCCGGTGGCGCTCGACGTGATCGAGGCCGGATTCTTCCGGGACCGCAGTGCCTTCGTGGTGGGTCGGTGGGTGAGGAGCGACGACAGCATCCTGCCATTCGTCGTAGCGTTGCTGAACAGCTCCGAGGGCATTTACGCCGATGCGGTGCTGCATCGGGTTGCGGACATACACGGACTGTTCAGCTCGGCCCTGGCCAATTTTCACGTCACGACGCGGCTCTACTATCAAACCTGCGTGTTCCTCTACAGCCTGATGCCGCGGCGCCCGTTGGGCCACCACTATTCGACCATCGGCTTCAATCATGTCGGCAAGGTCGCGATCCTGAATGAGATCACGGAGCAGATTCGCGCGAGCGGACAACGTTTCCGGCGCTCCCCGGGCGCTGCGGGGACCGTGGCCCTCGGATTCACATTCGACGCGTGCTCCTACCACTTGAAGGTCATTCGCGACCGGCCGACCACTTCCTATAAATGGGGGTCTTACCCGGGTGTCACGGCGGTGATCGAGAAGTACCGCGTGGTGCACGAGATCAACCGCGCGGGCAGCATGCTGGACAATGTCGTCTACTACAACCTGCGGCTCGATCGCGATCTGTTCGAGCCCGACTTCCTGGACGAAATCTGCCGCGAATCGGCGGAGACCGTTCATCTGGACGGCGATGGGGTGATGTTCCGTTCCTTGATCGTTCAGTTGAAGATCATTCCGCTGCCGGTTTTCCTGGAGAGCGCATCGGAGAGCGAGACCCGCGAAGTCATCGTCCACCTGGGTCAATGCATTCGCAACAACGCGGCCACCAATATTTTCAACCGCGACCTCGATTCCAGAAATTACGGCGTGGGACGCTACGGCCGCGTGTTTTTGTTCGACTATGATGCCGTGGAAAAGCTCACCGACGTGAAAATCCGCACCAACCTCGACCGGGAACCTGGCGAAGAGACGGTTCCCGACTGGTTCTTCGAAGAGGGCGTCATATTCCTGCCGGAAGAGTTGCAGCACGGGATGCAGCTGATGAACCGCTATGCCACCAGCTGTTTCCGCGACGCGAACAGCGATCTGCTCAGCGTTCGATATTGGCAGGATGTGCAGCAGAAGCTGTTATGCGGAGAAGTCCCCGAGCTGCAGATGTATCCGGACGCCTGCAAGCTCGGCGTCGAGGGCGTTGCGCAGACGGACGTGGGCGTCGACATCTAGGCACCGGGCCGCCCGGCCTGAGCCCACGGCCGCAGGGGGCAGGAGCGAGCGGGATCTCGTCGGGCAAAGCGAATGCCGTCGCATTTCGACCGCCGCATCGGGTAAGGTGGGGCCATGGGCGCCGTTGCAACCAATGCCGTCGAGAATCTGCCCGGTGCCTGGAATCCAGGCCTGAAATCGCAGATCCCCAAGGAATGGCGCGAGCTCGAGACGATATTCCGGCCGGAGAACACTTCCTCGACGCTTGCCTCCGCTGAGGAGCTGCGCGGGTTGACGGGGTTCGGTTTGAGCGAGCTGGCGATATTCCGCCCGGAGCGGTTGGCGCTGCACGAGCTTTTAATCCGCGTGACCGCCGATTTCTCGGTGCCCGATGGATCCAGAATCGGGGATCTAGGCATCAATTTCCGGCGCATCGCCCAACGGGTGTGGACGAATTATCTCGAGCCCGAGATGCGGGCGATCACCTCGGCCTTCGAGGAGGCGCGGCGGGAGGTCGCCGCCGCCGTCGAGGTTGCACTGGCCGAGGTGTTGCGCGGATCAAAACCTCCGGTCGCTGCCGCAGCCCCCGGGCGCCGCTTCCTATTCTGGAAATCACGGCATCCGGCTGCGCTCGCGACGCCTTCCGATTTTAGCTGGGGCGCGAGCCACATCGCAGAATGCGAGCGACGTGCGCATGGCGCTGCCGAAGCGCTGCAACGGCTCGTGTATGGAACCCTCGCGAAGGTCCTCTCCGCATTGTTCACCACACACGGCTGCGCATGGGGTACCAGGGATTTGATCATGACGCTCACGCGCGATCTTGTTTGCAACGCCTACGGAAGCGATGCCGTGGGACGCAGCATCGATCCGTTGCTGAGGGGCGCGGCCGCCCTCGAGGGCTACAATCTGCTGCCGAGCCAGGAGCGGCCGGTGGTGATCAATACCAAAGGAGCATCGGCATCCGGCAAGAGCACGTTGCGTCTGCTGCAGAAAAAGCTGGCGGGCGATATCGGCGTCGATTGGAGCGATTTCGCGTTGATCAGCCCGGACATCTGGCGCAAGCAGTTGCTGGATTACGCAGCGCTCGGCGAGGCGTATAAGTACGCGGGCGCGTTCACCGCGGAGGAGCTTCAGATCGTCGACCGCAAGCTCGACCGCTACATGGCCCAAAAATATGCGGCCGGCAACATGTCGCATCTGCTCATCGATCGATTCCGCTTCGACAGCTTTGCGCCTGACTCGGATGAGGAGGGCAGCAATCTGCTCACCCGCTTTGGTCAAACCGTGTTTCTGTTCTTCATGATCACGCCCCCCGAACAGCTCGTGGAGCGAGCGTGGAAGCGCGGGCTGGAGTTCGGACGCTACAAGGCGGTCGACGACACGCTGGCTCACGCCGTGGATGCCTACACCGGCATTCCCAATGTGTTCTTCACATGGGTGCATCGCAGCGACAAGCGCATTCGGTTCGAATTCCTGGACAACTCGGTGGCGCTCGGCGAGCGACCGCGGACGGCGGTATTCGGCGACAACGATTCCGTGCACATACTGGACGTGGCCAAGATGCTAGACATCGATCGTTATGGGCGAGTTTTCGTCGACGCATCCTCACCCGATGAGCTGTATCGCGACCCGAACGCGCTGGCGGCGGATCGCAACGTCGGTTTTTTGAGGCGTTGCGTAGAAGGATTTCGATTCGTCAATTTTGCCTCGCAGCAAAGCGGAAAAATCTATTTGCGGATCGAATCCGGCAATCCTGTGTGGGCCGAACCCGAGGCATTGCAGGCGGCGCTGGCGGATCCGGACACGCGCGCCGGTCTCCAGGCGGTGGCGCCTGCGGCCGTCGAAGGTCGGGTGCGCGCCGCCGCAGGGATCCGATATCTAAGGCCGCATGACGCCAGCGCCGCGCGCATCGGGGAGTCAAGCGACAGCGCGCGCGGCGCGCAGATGTTGCCCACCTTGGGAGTCTGGGGGCAATACACCGAGTGACCAGCGGCGCAGCGGTGCGCCGTCACGCGCGCGTATGCCTTCAGCCCAAGAACTCGCAGTGCCGATTGACGTGTTCGGCAAGGTCCAAGGTGTGCTGGCGGGTGAGGCGCTCCGCCAACTCGGTATCCCGCTGCTCGAGGGCCTCGATAATGTTCAAGTGATCGACGATCGAGCGCGCGGCGCGGTTGTCTTGAGCGATGGTCGCCCGGCGGATGGCGCGCACATGGATCAAGAGATTGCGCGTGGCGTCGATCAGCGTCTGTGATCCGCCCAGGGCGATGACGGCCGTATGGAATGCGATGTTCGCGTCCGAATACTCGCACAGGTGTTCGGACGGCGGCGAATTCTGGAACTCGTCGAACAGATGTCTCAGCTTGGCGATCTCCTCATCGGTCGCCCGCAGGGTTGCGAGCCGCGCTGCCATCGATTCGAGCGCAGCCCACATCTGGATCATTTCGATGATCTCGCGCTTGGACTTGCGGATGATGTAGATGCCGCGGCGGGGCACGGTCCGGATGAACCCCTCCTGCTCGAGCAACGAGAGCGCCTCGCGGATCGGAGTTCGGCTCACGCCCAACGCTGCGGTCAGTTGGCGCTCGTCGAGACGCAACTCCTGCCCAGGGTCGTAAATGTCCGTTTCGGCAATGGCGTTCTTCAACAAGCCGTACGCCTGATCGCGCAGGCTCGTGGCATTCAAGGGGCTAAGGGTGAGCGGCGCGGCCGGTGCGGCGCGCTGGACTAATTTCGCGATGCTATTCATTTAAGATCCCCCGGAAGTGTTCTCGCTCCAGCGTGCTCCTTAAGACCACGATGCGGCTGCCGCGACCCAAAAAAGCCACACCCAGCAGATATATCATAAGCGCGGCCTTGGGTGCAGACGGGGTGAAAAGCCAATCTTGGGGCGCTGTGAAGAGGCCACCCGCACCGAAAGGCTTGCCTCGAGATGGCCGAAAAAAGTAAACCGCCGCCCTGTTGACAGCTTAAAAACGGTTCATATATGGTATACCACCAATATAGATAGATGGCTGGCGAATGGCCGACCGGTGGCGCGGCGGACATTCTGGTTTGGGGGAAAACGGTGACAAGAGGCTTCGCACATTCGCTGTTGCGGCTGAACACCGAAGGTCTAGAGAGACCCTCTGCGTTATCCATTGCTCTTCCTCGCGGCTTCGGCGCGGCATTGCTGGCGCCGTCCATCACACTCGCATAAAAGGAAAACTACATGAACGCGACTACTCCGCAATACGCGATCAAGTCCCAAGGAGGCGTTTCGGCGCTCGGAAATCCTTGGGTACAGTTGATCATCGGCATCATCTGCATGGCCTGCGTCGCCAATCTGCAGTACGGCTGGACGCTGTTCGTCAATCCCATCGACGCCAAATTCCACTGGGGGCGCGAGGCCATCCAGGTGGCGTTCACGATTTTCGTGCTGATCGAAACCTGGCTCGTGCCGGTGGAGGGGTATCTGGTCGACCGATTCGGTCCGAAATGGGTGGTGCTCGGCGGCGGGATCCTCGTGGGAATCGCCTGGGTCATGAATTCGGTCGCGAGCTCGCTGGCCGTCCTGTACGCTGCCGCGGCGATCGGCGGCATCGGCACGGGCTGCGTCTACGGCACCTGCGTCGGCAACGCGCTGAAGTGGTTCCCCGGCCGTCGCGGCATTGCCGCCGGCTTGACGGCGGCCGGCTTCGGCGCCGGTGCCGCCGCCACCATCATCCCGATCTCGCACATGATCACTACTGCAGGCTACCAGCAGGCATTCCTGGTGTTCGGGCTCATCCAAGGCGGCATCGTGTTCGTGCTGGCGTGGCTGCTGATGACACCCCCGCCCGAGATGCTCGCCGCCGCCGTCAACAAGAGTCAGAGCGCCCGCGGCTATTCGCCGGCGGAGGTGCTGCGCAGCCCCGTGTTCTACGTGCTGTATGTGATGTTCGTGCTGATTGCCGCCGGTGGACTATCGATGACCGCGGCGGTCAAGCCGATGACCGCCGATCTGAAGATCGACAAGATTCCGGTCGATCTTTTCGGGATTGTGCTGACGGCCGGCATATTCGCCGTCTCGCTCAGCCGTGTGTTCGACGGCGTCGGACGGCCGTTCTTCGGCTGGCTCTCGGACCAGATCGGCCGCGAGTACACCATGGCGATTGCATTTTTTATCGGCGCCGGGGCGTTGTTCACGCTCGGACAAATCGGCGGCACCAATCCCACCCTGTTCGTGCTGGTCATCGCGCTGTACTTCGGGGTCTACGGTGAGATTTTCAGCCTGTTTCCTGCGACTCAGGGCGACACCTTCGGGTCGAAGTTCGCCGCCGCCAACGCGGGCATGCTGTATACCGCGAAAGGCACCGGGGCGCTGCTCGTGCCCATCGCGACGGGCATCGCCAAGGCGCACGGCTATGGCGCGATATTCACGATTTTCGTCACTTGCAACGTGGTCGCGGCGCTACTCGCGCTGTTCGTGTTGAAGCCCATGCGGGCGAGGCATTTCGCCAAAACCCGCGAATCCATCGCTGCGTCCGCCCGTTGAAGGGACCGCGATGACTCTCTGCCTGCTCGACGATCCTCTGCCGCCCGTGCGGCAGAGGATCGAATTTCCAACCGGAGGAACCCATGGCAACCGCTAATCCCGCTGCGGCGGACAACAAATCCACGACCGCAGAGGACACCCTGCAACGCAAGAGCCGCGAGGCGGGCGTCGTATCAGGCGGCCATTTGGTGGCGAAGGCCCTGAAAAACGAGGGCGTTGACACGATATTCACGCTTTGCGGCGGCCATATCATCGATATCTACGACGGTTGCGTGGACGAAGGTATTCGCATCATCGATGTGCGCCACGAGCAGGTGGCCGCGCACGCCGCCGATGGCTACGCCCGTCAAACGGGCAAGTTGGGCTGCGTCGTGACCACCGCCGGCCCCGGTTGCACCAACGCGGTGACCGGGATCGCGACCGCATTCCGCTCCGAGAGTCCGGTGCTGCACATCGGTGGGCAGGGGGCGCTGACGCAGCACAAGATGGGCTCGCTGCAAGATCTGCCGCACGTCGACATCATGACGCCGATCACCAAATTCGCCGCCTCGGTGCCGAGCACGGAGCGCGTGGCGGACATGATTTCCATGGCCGCGCGCGAAGCTTTCAACGGCGCACCGGGCCCCGTGTACCTCGAGATACCGCGAGACGTGCTCGATCGCGAAGTGGACCTGGCCAAGGCGGTCGTGCCGCAGCCCGGAAAGTACCGTGCATCCACGCATTCGATCGGAGACCCGAAAGACATCGAGAAGCTGGCGGACATTCTCGTCAACGCCGAGCGACCGGCCATCCTGTACGGTCAGCAGGTGTGGACCGCCCGCGGCCAGAACGAGGCCATTGCCTTGCTTCGCGGGCTCGACATCCCCGGCTACTTCAACGGAGCGAGCCGCGGCCTGTTACCGCCGGGGGATCCGCATCACTTCGACCGAACGCGCTCTCAGGCATTCGCCAAAGCCGACGTGCTGGTAATCGTCGGAACGCCGTTCGACTTCCGCATGGGATACGGCAAGCGCATCAGCAAGGAAATCGAGCTGGTGCAAATCGACATGGATTACCGCACGGTCGGCAAGAACCGCGACATCGACTTAGGGCTGGTCGGCGACCCGGGCGCCATTCTCGGCGCCGTATTGCAAGCCGCCACGGGACGCCTCAAGGGCGACAAGCGGCAGGTGCGCCAGCAGTGGTTGAAGGAGTTGTCGCAGGCGGAGGCGGCCGCGACCGAGAAGCTGATGCCGCTGTTCAAGTCGAACAGCGTCCCGATTCACCCATACCGGGTGGCCTGGGAATTGAACGAGTTCCTGGCGGAGAACACGGTGTACATCGGCGACGGCGGCGATGTGGTGACCATCTCGGCGCAGGCGGTGCGACCGCGCCGTCCCGGGCAGTGGATGGATCCCGGCGCGCTCGGTTCGCTCGGCGTGGGCACGGGCTTTGCGATTGCCGCGGGTCTTGCCAATCCCTCGAAAGAGATTCTCTGTTACTACGGAGACGGCTCGTTCGGCATGACCGCGTTCGACATGGAGACCGCCAACCGTTTCGGTGTGCCGTACATTGCAGTAATCGGCAATAACTCGGCCATGAATCAGATCCGCTACGGCCAGCTCGCGAAGTACGGCGAGCACCGCGGCAACGTCGGCAATCTGCTGGGCGATGTGCCGTTCGGCAAATTTGCGGAGATGCTCGGTGGATACGGCGAGGAGGTCCGCGATCCCGCGCACATCGCGCCGGCGTTGCAGCGGGCGCGGGAATCCGTGCAGAAGCTGCGCCGCTCCGCCGTGATCAATATCTGGGTCGACCCGCGCGAATACGCCCCCGGGACCAAAAACCAGACGATGTACAAATAAACCGGAAAGATTGACGGGATTCATCCATGGAAAAAGCGCTAAGCGGCGTCAAGATTCTCGACTTCACGCATGTGCAGTCGGGCCCCACCTGCACGCAGCTGCTCGCGTGGTTCGGGGCCGACGTGATCAAAGTGGAGAAGGCCGGAAGCGGGGATGTCACGCGGGAGCAGCTGCGCGACATACCCGGAGTCGACAGCCTGTATTTCACCATGCTGAACCACAACAAGCGCTCGGTGACGCTCGATACCAAGAGCGAGCAGGGCAAGAAAGTTCTGGAGAGGCTGGTCAAGCACTGCGACGTGCTGGTCGAGAATTTTGCACCGGGTGCGCTCGATCGCATGGGGTTCACCTGGGAACGGATCCAGGAGCTGAACCCGAGCATGATCGTCGCCTCGGTCAAGGGATTCGGGCCCGGGCCTTACGAGGACTGCAAGGTCTACGAGAACGTCGCGCAGTGCGCGGGAGGCTCGGCGTCCACCACCGGTTTCGATGATGGTCCGCCGTTGGTGACCGGCGCGCAAATCGGCGACTCGGGCACCGGACTGCATCTCGCCCTCGGCATCGTGACGGCCCTTTATCAGCGCAAGTCAACCGGCAAGGGACAAAAAGTACTTGCCGCCATGCAGGACGGGGTGCTGAACCTCTGCCGGGTTAAGCTGCGCGATCAGCAGCGGCTCGAACGCACCAAAGTCATGAAAGAGTATCCCCAGTACCCGCACGGCCAGTTCGGCAGCGCCGTGCCGCGCGCGGCCAATGCTTCCGGAGGCGGGCAGCCGGGGACCATCGTGAAGTGCAAGGGCTGGGAGTCGGACCCGAATGCGTATTTGTACTTCATCGCGCAGGCGCCGGTATGGAAGGAGATCTGCCGGGTGATCGGCAAGGAGGCTTGGATCACGGACCCGAACTACGCCACCCCGGAGGTGCGCTTGCCGCGGCTGAAGGAAATTTTCGCGACGGTCGAAGAGTGGACGGAGACCAAAACCAAATTCGAGGCGATGGAACTTCTGAACGAGCACGACATTCCCTGCGGCCCGATCCTCTCGATGGAGGAGCTGGCGCACGAGCCCTCGCTGCGCAAGACCGGCACGGTGGTGGAAGTCGACCATCCGAAGCGCGGCAAATATCTGACTGTCGGCAATCCGATCAAGCTGAGTGCGAGTCCGACAGAGGTCACCCGCTCGCCGCTGCTCGGCGAGCACACGGATGAAGTGCTGGCCGAATTGGGGTACAAGGCCAACGAAATCGGCGCGCTTCGTGAGGCAAAGGTGGTTTGAGAAAGTTATCTGAGACCGTGCGGCAGGTGTCGCGGGATTGAGGCGCGAGGCAATTGAAAGGCAAATTTGATGTAGGGAGTAGAGCATGCACACGCTGATTGGGGGGTGTGTATCGGGTCCAGGGACGACGAGAATGAGTCGAATAAACGCGTTTTATGAGGAATCACACAATGCTTAAATTGAAACTGGCGAAGCCTATGCTGGTGGCGCTTGCGGTATTCACCGCGACCGTCACCTTCACCGGGGCCGCATCTGCGGACGATGCGCAGACGCAAGCGCTGAGAGATCAAATGCGCATCATGCAGCAGCAGATGCAGCAGCTGCAGCAGCAGCTCGATTCGCTGTCGCAGAAACAACAGCAGCAGCAGGCCGGCCCACCGGCGAGCGCCGCGACAGCCCCCGAAGGCAAGTCCAAGGAGGGCAAAGAGACGATGTCGCCGTTGGAGAAGAAGTTCGACAGCTTCCTCAAGGGCTTCTACGGATCGCTCGACGTGTCGGTGGATTACACCACGAAGGGGATCTACGACCCGATAGCCTATCCTTGGAGCTACGCAACCGGCGCACCGGGCAGCCCGTATGTGCATGGAGCGCAAAAGGCCGGTCCTTATGGAAATGTCGGCTGGCTTGGGGCGATGTCGAGCAACGGCTCGAGCATCGGCTACCGCGGTTCGCATCGAATTCCCAACTCCGATGTGGATTTCATCTATCAGGTCTCCACGTCCATCAACATGGTGGCCGCGCCGGGTTTGCAGAATACCTGGACCAAATCATCGAACACGGTCCAGGGTGCCATCGGTCTCGGCGACACTTACCTTGGCTTCAAGGGAGCGTCCTGGGGCACGGTGAAGTTCGGCGAAATGTACATGCCGTATAAGACCTCGACGGATCGTCTCAATCCGTTCGGCACGGGGCTCGGCAACTATGCCGTCATCATGGGTAATTCGGGCGGCGACAACCGCGTGGAGTTCGGTACGCGCGGAGACGACGTGGTCGCGTACAATTCACCCACTTGGGCGGGGTTCAGCTTCGATGTGGCGTACCAATTTGGCCAGCAGCTCGACCCGAACAGCGATTTGACGCCGCTCGGCTCTCCGGATTGCAACGGGTCCAACAACCCGGGCAGCGGCAATTTGTTCCTGAATTGCGATGACGGTGGTTACGATCGCGCCTACAGCGCGGACCTCAAGTTCACGATGGGCGGTCTGTATCTGGTCGGTGCGTACGAAATTCACAAGAGGGTGAATCGCTCGAGCGATGGTATCGGAGCGAACAGCCCGTACTACAATTATCTCGTGGGTCAGGGGCCCAACGGGCCGAACGCCTATCTGCTCGACTGGGCCGACTACCAGGCTTACGCGGCCGAGTATCCCGGAGCGGCAACGGCGGGCACACCGGCTTACAGCACGACAGTGGACGTCGCCGACGAGTGGGCGATGAAGTTCGGCGTGCAATACGCCTTCGACTTCGGTCTGTCGCTTTCCTACCTGTATGAGGAGCTGCATCGCGAAGTTCCGCCGCAACTCGAATTCCAGAATGAGCGACAGCGCAACGGCATGTGGTTCGCGCTACAGCAGTCCTTCTGGGACGGCCGGGATGTTGCCGCAATCGGCTGGGCGCATGCCGGAGCCACGGTGGGAGATCCGGGCGGGCAGCACAACTACAATCCGACCAGCACCGGCGATCAGTCCAACATGTACACCTTCCAGTGGTGGCACAAACTCGACAAACAGCTGACCATTTACGTCGACTGGGCTGAGACCATCAACGACGGGAATGCCCACTACGACATCGGCGCGGGCGGACACGGCATCAAGACCGATTGTCACGATGCCACGCACGAGCAGTTCATCGACTACTCGAGCGCGGGTCCCACGACCTGGGGCGGCTGCCACGATCAGGGCTTCTCGACCGGAGTGAGCTATCGGTTCTGATCGGCAACCGTGGTGTCGATCGCGCATTGTGTGATGAAAGGGCCACTCCTGGCGGGAACGCTGGGAGTGGCCGTTTTTGCCGGGACCCCAGCAGCGTTCGGTGCGCCGCCGGTGGAGGCGATGCAGAAGGAAATTGTGGTGACGGCTCCCGTTTTGTCGGATGCGGCGATAACGGCACGGTTGGCGTCCGCGATTGAACAAAATCCGTACATCTACGCCGAGCACGTCACCGTGGCGACCGAAAACGGCGTGGTCCGGGTCGGCGGGAGGGTTCGCGATCTACCGGAGCTGTTCGCTATACTGAAGTTGGCCCGACGGATCGCGGGGAAGGGGCGCGTCGTGAACGAGATCGAGTTCCTGCAGATGGATCAAGACGGCAATTGACCTTGGGTTATGCGGACCGAGGGAAGAAAGTACGAGGTGAGTATCGTGTCTCCAACCATGTTTCGAACGCTGCAGGCGGCCGTGGCGGCAGTCGTCATTTGCGCCAGTGTCGCCTGTATGGGCCCACGAAAGACCGAGGCCGACCGGCAGGCCGACAAGGAGTTGTCCGACCGCGTTCTGGCGACGCTGAATTCCGACCAGATGCTCTACGCCCGTCACATCAACGTGCGCGCCGACGGCCCGGTGGTGACCCTCGATGGGTACATCTGGACGCCGGAGGAGATGCAAGCCGCCGTTCAAGATGCGAACCAGGTACCGGGCGTCGCCAAGGTGGTCAATCGCATGCAAATCGACCGGGGCGCCGTCAGCGACTCAGCGGTCACCCGCTGAGCGTGCCGGTCATCATTGGCGGGGATGCACGCGGATGAAAATAGCGATCATTGGTGCCGGCGCGATCGGCGGATTCGTCGGAGGGCAGCTGGCCCATGCGGGCGAGGAGGTGACCTTCATCGCCCGCGGTGCGACGCTCGAGGCGCTGCAGACCCGGGGCATTCGTTTGACCATGTCCGACGGGACCGAGAAATTCACCCGGCGCGTCAATGCGACATCGGATTATGCCGCGGCGGGAGCTCAGGATCTGGTGATGCTCGCGCTGAAGGCCCATCAGGTGGAGGCCGTTGCCCCGGAAGTGCCCAAGCTGTTCGGGCCGGATACGGTGGTCCTGCCGATGCAGAACGGCATTCCCTTTTGGTATTTCCACAAGCACGGGGGCCCGCTCGAGGGAAGGCCGGTCACCAGCGTCGATCCCAAGGGCATCATCCGCAAGCACATCCCCTGCGAGCGAGTGATCGGTTGCGTCGTTTATCCGGCCACTGAACAGGTGGCCCCCGGCGAAATCAAACAGATCGAGGGCAATCGGTTCCCAGTCGGCGATTTGGACGGGAGCGAGAGCGAGCGTGTCAAGCGAGTATCGGGGTGTTTCGCCCGGGGGGGTATGCAATCGCCGATCCTTACCGACATCCGCGCCGAGATGTGGTTGAAGCTCTGGGGCAACATGACGTTCAATCCGATGAGTGCGTTATCGCGCGCAACGCTCGCCGCCATTTGCCAGTACGCGCCGACCCGCGAACTCGCCCGCTGCATGATGGAGGAGGCCCAGTCGATCGCCCATTCGCTTGGCATCACTTTTCGGGTTCCCATCGAGAAACGCATCGCGGGCGCCGAGCGCGTGGGGCATCACAAGACCTCGATGCTCCAGGATGTCGAGGCGGGACGTGCGCTCGAGACCGATGCCTTGCTGGGATCGGTGATCGAGCTCGGCCGGATGACCGAGACGCCGACTCCGCATCTGGACGCGGTGTTTGCGCTGACCAAGCTGCTGGAGCAAAGCCTGGCGCAAGCCAGGGCGCAATGAGCGGCAACCGCCGGCGCCCAACAAACTCTTCTCTACAACGGCGTGCTTGGGTGCGCGCACGAGGACCATCGTCATGAACGTTCACGAGTACCAAGGCAAAGAGATCCTGCGCAAGTTCGGCGTGGCGACGCCGCGCGGCGTACCCTGCTTTTCCGTCGTAGATGCCGATAAGGCCGCGCGTGAGCTGGGCGGCAAGGTGTGGGTGGTCAAAGCGCAGATTCACGCGGGCGGACGCGGCAAGGGCGGCGGGGTCAAGGTCGCCAAATCGCTGGACGAGGTGCACGAGTTCGCTTCCAACATACTGGGGATGACCCTGATCACCCACCAGACGGGGCCGTCCGGGCGTGTGGTGCATCGGCTGTTGGTCGAGGAGGGTGCGGACATCCGCAAAGAGCTCTATGTCGGCATGGTGGTCGACCGCACCTCGCAGCGCGTGACTTTGATCGCGAGCTCCGAGGGTGGCATGGAGATCGAGGAGGTCGCGGCTCATACGCCGGAAAAAATCTACAAGGTGGCGATCGATCCGGCCGCGGGATTGACCGATGCCCAGGCGGATGACGCTGCGCGCAAGATCGGCGTGCCGGATGCATCGGTCGCTCAGGCGCGCGCTTTCATGCAAGCGCTTTACAAGGCATTCGTCGAGTGCGATGCGTCGCTCGCCGAGATCAATCCGCTGATCTTGACCGGTGACGGAAAGGTGCTGGCGCTCGACGCCAAACTCAATTTCGACGACAACGCACTGTTCCGACACCCGGACATCGTCGCGATGCGCGATCTCGATGAGGAGGATCCTGCGGAGGTCGAGGCCTCCAAGCACGAACTTTCGTACATTTCGCTCTCGGGCAATATCGGCTGCCTCGTCAACGGCGCGGGCCTTGCCATGGCCACCATGGACGTGATCAAGCTGTTCGGCGCGGAGCCCGCCAACTTCCTGGATGTGGGAGGCGGCGCCACCACCCAGCGCGTGACCGAGGCGTTCAAGCTGATGCTCAAGAATCCCGCGGTCAAGGGAATCTTGGTGAACATCTTCGGCGGCATCATGCGCTGCGACACCATCGCGGAGGGCGTCATCGCGGCGGCGAAGGAAGTGAAGTTGAGCGTGCCGCTCGTGGTCCGCATGAAGGGGACGAACGAAGATCTCGGAAAGAAGCTGCTCAAGGAATCGGGGCTGCCGATCGTCTCTGCCGACAACATGGCGGATGCCGCGAAGAAGATCGTGGCGGCCGTGGCCGGAAAGTAGGAGAACGAGCGATGAGCATCCTGATCGACAAGAACTCCCGGGTGATGACCCAGGGCATCACCGGCAAAACCGGCGCATTTCACACCCGGCTGTGCCGAGATTATGCGAACGGCAAGGCCTGTTTCGTCGCAGGGGTCAACCCGAGCAAGCGCGGCGAGAACTTCGAAGGGATTCCCATTTTTGGCACTGTGAGAGAGGCGAAGGCGGAAACCGGAGCCACCGTATCCGTGATCTATGTGCCGCCGCCGCATGCCGCCGGCGCCATTGACGAGGCGGTCGATGCCGGACTGGATCTCGTCATCTGCATCACCGAAGGGGTGCCGGTACGCGACATGATCGCGACCCGCTACCGGATGAGGGGCAAGAAGACCCTTCTGGTGGGCCCCAATTGTCCCGGCGTCATTACGCCGGATGAGATCAAGATCGGCATCATGCCGGGGCACATCCACAAGAAGGGGCGTGTCGGCGTGGTTTCGCGCTCGGGCACGTTGACCTACGAGGCGGTCGGACAGCTGATGGAGCAGGGGCTCGGGCAATCGACCTGCGTGGGAATCGGCGGGGATCCGGTCAACGGATTGAAGCACATCGACGTGATGCGCCTGTTCAACGAGGACCCCGAAACCGATGCGGTCATCATGGTGGGCGAGATCGGCGGCGAGGACGAGGAGGCCTGCGCACGCTGGATCAAATCGAACATGAAGAAGCCCGTGGTGGGATTCATTGCCGGTGTGACGGCCCCTCCCGGCAAGCGCATGGGCCACGCCGGCGCGATCATTTCCGGGGGCAAGGGAACGGCGGCGGAGAAGCTGGCGGTCATGGAGGAATGTGGGATCAAGGTGACCCGGAACCCGGAGGAAATGGGGAGATTGTTGAAGTCGGTGCTTTAAGCGCGGACTCTGTGGCAACCTACTTGCACAACGGCCGGATCCGGCCTGCTTACGATCAGTTGTGTCATCCACGGCTCGCGCCGGCGGGGGACTGTTTGATAAAGCCTTTTTCGCCGCTGGCATGAGTCTTGTGGGATCACCGCGGGCGGTGTTGGAGGCGATGTTTCGGGCGGCGATTGCGTCGGCGCAGCCGGCGCTGTGCATACCCAGGTATTTGCCGGCGCCACCGCGCGGGCGGGTCATCGTGGTGGGCGCGGGCAAGGCTTCGGCGGCGATGGCTCAGGCGGTGGAGCGGGAGTGGCGCGGGGCGCTGTCAGGGCTCGTCGTCACCCGCTATGGGTATGCGGTGCCGTGCGAACGGATCGAGATCGTCGAGGCGGCTCACCCCATTCCCGATGCGGCCGGCATGCGGGGCGCGGAGCGCATGCTCGATACCGTTCGCGGACTGAGTCCCGATGATCTCGTGATCTGTCTCATCTCGGGCGGGGGCTCGGCGCTGCTTCCGCTGCCGGCGCCGGGGCTGACGCTCGAGATCAAGCAATCGCTCGCGCGCGCGCTCCTCGCATCGGGCGCCACCATCAGCGAAATCAATTGTGTGCGCCGGCACTTGTCCGGCATCAAAGGCGGGCGTTTGGCGGCGGCCTGCCATCCGGCACGAGTCGTCACGCTGCTCATCTCGGATGTGCCGGGCGACCGGCCGATCGACATCGCATCCGGTCCGACGGTCGCGGATCCGACCAGCTGCGCGGACGCGCTCGGTATCTTGAGGCGCTACGAAATCGACATGCCGGCGGCGGTGCGCGAGATCTTGGAGAGCGGGCGCGGCGAGTCGATCAAACCGGGAGACCCACGCCTTGCCCGCGCCGAGACCGCGATTGTCGCGACACCGCAAATGGCGCTCGAGGCCGCGGCGGAGGTGGGGCGCTCGGCGGGATATGCGACTCATATTCTCGGCGATGCGATCGAGGGCGAGGCACGGGACGTGGGCCAGGTGTTTGCGGGCATCGCAGCGCATACTGCGAATACTTCCCAGCCTTTCCGCCCCCCCTGCATTCTTTTGTCGGGCGGCGAGACCACGGTCACCGTGCGCGGCAAGGGTCGGGGTGGGCGCAACGTCGAATATTTATTGTCGCTCGCGATCGCGCTCGACGGCCATGCCCGCATCCACGGCATCGCGGGGGATACCGACGGAGTGGACGGTCAGGAGGAAATTGCCGGCGCACTCATGGCGCCTGACACCCTCGCGCGGGCGTGGGCGAGGGGATTGAAGCCGAAAGATGCGCTCGACAACAACGACGGACATGGATTTTTCGGGGCCCTCGGGGACTCGGTCATCACCGGTCCGACGCTGACCAACGTCAACGATTTTCGCGCGATATTGATCGAGGCGGTGCCTTAGACTCGAGCTTGCGCGCACCAGGACATGCGGACATGTGCAGCGGGGCCCCTACGGGGCCCCGCCCTTTACCGCTCGGTAATTTCGTTTCGAAAACAAGAAATTAATGACCGGTCAACCCGTGAACCTCATTCGTTGAATCGGCGTAGGCTCCGGTGACATGTCCATTATTCTTGATCCGAGTCAATACCGTCGCCGACGCCCCAGCCACGTCAACTTGGATATACGCGCCGGCGGAGTAAATGAATCCATGCGACACTCCCGCCGCGTCGGAGAAGGAACCGGCAATCTCATTGGAATCGTTGATCCCCATGGCCGTGGTACCCGCGGCGAGAGGGAAATCCAGGGACTGAAATACGCCGCCGCTTAGAAGGAAGCCGTGAGTGTGAGTAGACGAGTCGGTCCACGCACCGACGATCACGCCCGAGGTATTGATACCGGTGGCCATGGTTGTCGTGGCGCCCGGAACATCAAAGTCTGAGAAGCTGACACCGTCATCCGTGGTGGAGAATCCGTGAGAATCATGGGCACCGACGATCGTGCCGGAGTCGTTGATGTCGTAGGGCGTGGTTTCACCGCTCGGCTCGTCGATTTTGGTGACTGAGCCCGCCATGTCGACGAATCCGTGAACTACGTTCCCAAAATCACGATAGACGCCAACGATCTCACCGCCGGTGTTGATCCCGATGCTCAAGGGCCCCACCAGGGCGTCCGGTATCGTAAACGTTCGATAGAGGTTGGATCGAAGCGTGAAGCTCGCGTTGAGATTGTTCGTGTTATAGGTGAAGTCACCCACAATGGTGGAGCTGTTTTCGTCGAAAATATAAGACGATGATGCTCCTGGATAGTCGGCGGAGGCAAAGCGGTAAACCCTGGCGGTTGCCAAACCGAGCGCCACGGCGTCAGGTGCGTCTCGCCTTGCCAGAGGGACGGCCGCAGTTCCTCGGGATGGCACATTGAGCAAGCGAAGCACGAAGGAGAGGCTGGCTGACAGAGCGTTGCGCGGCGCCTCGGTAGATTGCGAGAGGGCGGGCTCGGCGGCGGTGCAACAGAGCGCGAGCAGGGCTAGGGACACGGTTTTCATTTGTAATCTTCCTTATAGACAGGGAGGGATCAAACCCGATCAAGGCTGAACTGGGCCGCTTCAGTCCAGTGCATCCTCTTGCCTAAAAAAACGGAATCTCCGAGGCTTTTAGTTCATTTACGTGTCACGTTGTCGGCGCCAGGCGAGGTGGAAGCGGGTGCCGCGAAGCGAGTATCCGCGAAGGCCTCTGCGGAGTGCCGAGTGGTCCTGGCCCGGATGTACAGGCAGAGGAATGTGAGGGCGCCGACGACCACGCCAAGGCTTCCCGCGTAGTAGACGAGGTCAGGCATCTGCGCCACGGCACCGGCCACACCCAATACATTGGCGACAATTACGATGGTCGCGAACGCGATTAGCAGATGACGTTCGCGCGGCTTGTTGATTGCTTGCTCCGGTGGTCTTGGAAGTGGTTGGTTCACTTTGACTCCTACGGAACGAGAGGCACGTATTTCCAAAGATCGTTGAGTGCGCCCTTTCGGTCGGGGAACCATTTGGTGACCATCGCGAGCGGCGTGATGTACGCCATACCCGCGCCGATGCCGCCGATGACGCCATAGCTCAAATACAGCCAGGGTGCCCCGAACGTCGCCGTTCCGAGTCCGGCCAGCAAGATGCCGCCGCCCCACAGTGTCACACCGATGAGCGCCACGGTTCGCGGCCCGACCTTGTCCTGCCAGAAGCCCCCGATTATCGCACCCACGGCAGCGAGCGAGAAATTTGCAATCGCATAGGCCCAGGTCGTGGTGGTCAGGTCCCAACCGTAGGCCACCAGCAGTGGCTGCGTGAAGATCCCCCAGGAGTAAATAGTGCCGATCGACAGCATCACCACTGCCGCGGCAATCAGAATTGCGCACCTGGAGTTCGCTGTTCCGCAAGTGAAGCTAAGTCGTTGCACCAGCATCGACCCACCCAGCGTCTGAGATTTGATCAAAAAATCATTCGATGCCGCGAACTGCATGCGCATTGCATTCGCATTCACTTTGCCGGCCAGCGTAGGGCCCGCCGCCCAGCGTAAATTCGCTGCTGGAACTGGCGGTAAAGATTTCGCGACATGTAATCTCCCTTCAATGCTGATCAGGCGTGCTGCGGTTTTTTCTTTCCTCCCGAAGTAAAACGCAGTGCGGATCTAAATTAGGTCACCGGATCTATAGAAAGTCCTAAACCCCCAGCACCCCGGCTTGCCGAGGCGCCGTCGTCGATCCGCAAAATCTTCTGTAAAATCAACGACAAATCGCAAATGACAAATCGCGATCCCGCGTTGCGATTGTCTGCGACACCAGCCACACTGTTGGCATTAATCCGTAGCGGCGCCCAGGCGCCCGGGTGCATGGGATTGGACGATCAAGCTACCCACGATTTGATCGCCAAGTGGCGCGCCGGCGATGAGCAGGCGCTGAAAGAACTTTTGCCGCTGATCTACGAGCAGCTGCACCGCGTGGCCCGCCAGCATCTGCGCCATCAACGTGTCGATCACACGCTGCAAACGACGGCGTTGCTTCACGAAGCATATTTGCGTCTGGCCGGGGTTGCGGGCGGCAGCGTGCGGGACCGCAACCACTTCGTGGCGCTCGCCTCACGCATGATGCGCCAGGTGCTGGTCGATCATGCGCGAGGCCGGCTGGCGGCAAAGCGCCAGGGCGGTATGCGCGTAGCTTTGAGTGAAGCGGCGGATGTGGCGGACGAGGTCGACGTGGTGGGGATCGACGAAGCGCTGACGCGTCTATCTGCATTGGATGAGCAACAGGCGCGGATCGTGGAGTTGCGTTTTTTCGGCGGTTTATCGATTCAGGAAACGGCGGACGCGCTGCGTATTTCGGAGTCCACGGTCAAGCGCGACTGGACCATGGCGCGCACCTGGTTGAGCCGCGAACTGCAAAACTTGGATTTACAGTGACCCCTGAGCGATGGCGGCAGCTCAAGAGCGCGTTCGACGAAGCGTTGCATCTTGATCCGTCGCGGCGTCCGGGCTACATCGACGAAGTCTGCGCGTCGGATCCGGAGCTTCGCAGGGAGATCGAGTCGATGCTCGCAGCGCACGAAGAGGTGCGCGAGGGGTTTCTCGATACGCCCGCTGCAGGCCTCGACGCGTTCCAAAATTTAAGCGGCGCTGACCCGTGGGTTGGCAAGCGCATCGGATCTTACCAACTCAGCAGGGAAATCGGCTCCGGCGGCATGGGTGAAGTCTACCTTGCCAAGCGGGTCGACGCCGAGTTCGATCAGGAGGTGGCAGTCAAACTGATCCGAAGCGGTCAGGATTCTGCGGCGGTGGTGCGTCGTTTCAAGGCCGAGCGCCAGATTCTCGCGAGTCTTGATCACCCCAATATAGCCAAGCTACTCGACGGGGGCCGCACGCCCCAGGGTCAACCGTACTTCGTCATGGAGTACGTCGCCGGAGTACCGATCACGGGCTACTGCGATGAGGAGAAACTCAAAATCCGTGAGCGTCTGGAGCTGTTCATCCAGGTCTGCGAGGGCGTGCAGTACGCACACCAGAACGCCATCATCCATCGCGATTTGAAGCCCGCCAACATTCTGGTCGCTGAAGTGGACGGCAAGCCTATTCCGCGAATCATCGACTTCGGGCTGGCCAAGGCGACCACACCCTCGCTAGTGGAAAGCACGCAGCTGACCCGCTACGGACATCTCATGGGGACGCCCGACTACATGAGTCCGGAACAAGCCGACTCCCAGGTGCGGATCATCGACACACGCACCGACGTATATTCCCTCGGAGTCGTTCTTTATGTGCTGCTGACAGGGCTAATGCCGTTCGCGGCCAAGCGGCACGATGATTTACCGCTCGATGAGTTCCTGCGCCGTCTGCGCGAGGAAGAAGCGCCGCGCGCGAGTGGCAAGGTGAGTGCGGATCGCGACAGCTCAGCCGCGAACGCCCTGGCGCGCGGCGTGGAGCCCAGAGAACTGATCAAGCTGCTGAGAGGAGATCTCGATTGGATCACGATGAAGGCGCTGGATCGGGACCGCGACCGACGCTATGGCTCGCCTTCCGATCTCGCCGCCGATTTGCGCCGTTACTTGAACCATGAACCCGTGGTGGCGCGGCCGGCGAGCGCGGCGTATCAAATCCGCAAATTTGTGCGTCGCCACCGCTTCGCCGCCGGGTTCATCGGGATGGTGATTATCCTGTCCGCCGTTGCCTCGGGAGCCGCGTTGGTTGCTTTCCGCAAGCAACATGAGGCGGAATTCCAGGCGACGCAGGCGCTGGAATCGCAGTCGCGGCTGCTTACTCAGGCGGCCGCCCAGCGCCTCAAGGATGGGGACTTAAGCGGCGCACAGGGGATCATCCTCGAAGTGCTCACGAACCCTAAATTCAAAGCAGCGCGGACTTCAGCGGCCATCAGCGTGTATCAGGACATGCGCGCGGCCGATGTGCAACTCGAAGTGCTCTCGGGGCACACTGATATTCTCGAAAACGCCGAGTTTTCGCCGGACGGCACCCGCATCGTCACCGCGTCGATGGATAGGAGCGCGCGCGTGTGGGATGCGCGCAGCGGAGTGCAAATCGCGACGTTATCTGGAGACCGCGGCTTTCATAGCGCCTCCTACTCGCCCGATGGAACGCGCATCGTCACTTCGTCCGATGATAAGACTGCGCGCATCTGGGATGCGCGCACGGGTGCGCAAATCACCGTGCTCTCGGGTCACGGGGAAGAGGTCGATTCCGCCGCTTATTCTTCCGACGGTGCGCGCATCGTCACCGCGTCGACTGACCAGACTGCGCGCATCTGGGATGCGCATACGGGCGCGCAAATCAGGGTGCTGGCCGGGCATGGCGACATAGTTTATTTCGCCGCTTTCTCACCCGACTGCGCGCGTGTCGTCACCGCATCGAATGACAGGACAGCGCGCATCTGGGATGCGCGCAGCGGCGTGCAACTCGCTGTGCTGTCGGGTCACACTGACCGTGTGAATTTCGCCGCCTATTCACCGGATGGCAGCCGCATCGTCACCGCGTCACTCGACAAGACTGCACGCATCTGGGATGCGCGAACCGGCGCGCAACTCGCGCAGCTCTCCGGGCACGGAAGCGGCGTGTATTCTGCCGCCTACTCGCCCGACGGCAATCGCATCGTCACGGCTTCGTTGGACAAGACTGCAGGCATCTGGGATGCGCGAACCGGCGCACAGCTCGCGGTCTTGTCCGGCCACGGCGGAATCGTCAGTTCCGCCTTTTACTCGCCCGACGGCAATCGCATCGTCACCGCGGCAAGCGATAGGACCGCGCGAGTCTGGGATGCGCGCATCGGTGCACAACTCGCCGTGCTCCACGGACACAATAGCTACTTGTATTCCGCCGCCTACTCGGCAGACGGCGCGCGCATCGTGACCGCCTCAGTTGATAAGACCGCCCGCATCTGGGACGCGCACACCGGCACCCAAATTGCCGTGTTCTCCCGGCATGGCAATGATGTGTTTTCCGCCGCTTTCTCGCCCGATGGCACCCGTGTCGTCAGCGCATCGGCGGACAAGACCGCGCGTATCTGGGATGCGCGCACGGGCGCGCAACTTGCAGTGTTGTCTGGGCACGGCGATTCGGTGATCTCCGCCGCCTTTTCTCCCGACGGTACACGCATCACCACCGCTTCGTTCGACAAGACGGCGCGCATTTGGGATGCGCGCAGCGGCCTGCAGCTCGCGGCATTGTCCGGCCACCGTGACTACCTATACGCCGCGGCCTATTCGCCCGACGGTACGCGCATCGTCACTTCATCGGACGACAAGACCGCGCGCATCTGGGATGCGCATACGGGTGTGCAACTCATGGTGCTGTCCGGACATGGCAAGAGCATCTATTCTGCGGCCTACTCGCCCGACGGCACCCGCATCGTCACCGCCTCATTGGATATGACCGCACGCGTCTGGGACGCGCGCACCGGCGCGCAACTGCTGGTGCTCTCGGGGCACGAGGGCAGCGTCTACTGCGCCGCCTTTTCGCCCGATGGCACACGCATCGTGACCGCCTCGAAAGATAAGTCAGCGCGCATCTGGGATGCGCGCACCGGCGAGCAGCTTGCTGCGTTCCCCGGTCATGGAGATCGTGTCTATCACGCCGTGTTCGCGCCCGACGGCACACGCGTTGTCACGGCTTCGTTTGATAGGACTGCCCGCATCTGGGACGCGCACGTACCGGCTGATCTTGCCGCACAAATCCTGTGGGACGCTTCAGCAGTCGTGGATCCGTTGCCCGCCGGTGACCGGACACTGTTGGGTTTGCCGCTCGATTCCCCGGCCAGGTTGGCGCGGTCAACCGAACCATCTGCCTGCGACCGGGCTGCCGCGGCCGTGTATGACCCTGACCGAATCACCCGTGGCACCTTGCTGGACGATGTCGCGGCGGAAATCGCCGGCTCCGCGTGTTCCGCGGAAACCGCCAAGCCGCAGCATGCGGGGCGGGCGGATTACCAAATGGGGCGTGCGTTGCTCGCCAAAGGTGATTCAGACGGGGCGCGGCGTCAGTTCGAGGCGGCGGTGGCAAAGGGATACCGAGTCGCACGCATCGACCTCGCCGATCAGTTGATGAGTCCTTCAGCCGAAAAAGGGGGTGCAGATCGTGCGCCGTCGCTCTACGAACAGGCGTGGGCGGACGGGGTGCCGATCGGAGCCTTCAAACTGGGTCATCTTTTCGAATACGGGGCGCAGCCGCACGCCGCCGGCGGCCTTTCCAAGATAAACACAGTCAAGGCATGGTCGTGGTACCAGAAAGGCGCGGATGCCGGCGACCCGTACAGCTTGGCGCGCTTCGCCGAGCGGGAGGAGGAAAATGCGCTCGCGCTGACGGACCCCCCGAAGCGAAATGCCGCCATGCTCCGCGCGTTTACGCTTTACGCGGCGGCGGCCGAGCGCGCCCGCGAGGAGGATTGGCCGGATGAGGGCTGGAACCACTGGCGCTATCGTCGCGCGACGCTCGCCCGTCTACTGGCGTCCGCGGGCATGATGCAGCCGGCCGCCGACGCGTATTCCGTACTGCTCGCCAAGGGCGCGCCTCGTGAACCGATGTGGTGGGAGCGGGTCGCGGCGTGGGTTCACTGATGGATAGCAGCGGATGCCCGTCTTTCGGCGGCTCGACGGTGAGCGTGCCTGCTATCGCGAGCTCCCACTCCTCGATCGGCCGGTAGTCCGTTTCCGACAAGGAAAGCCCGTTCGCGGGGATGGTCGGCGCGCACGGCGCTACGGATAGTTCGGCTTCCGCGGCAGCGTGCCGCTGCACGTCCCGGGATTACGCGAGATATCCGAATCACCTGCTCGAGACGCTCCCCCGTCGCGAGTGGGTCGAGGGCGCCGCTAGTGCTGGGCCGTCGCCGCCGTCACGCTCGCCTGCGGGGTGTTCGCCGCCGGCGACACCTCGCTCTTCAAGCACGCCGAGGGCGGCCGAGCGGTGTACGATGCGGAGTGCGCCGCATGCCACGGAGCGGCCGGGCAGGACGCGATCCAGCAGGTACCCGGGCTCGAGCTTCCGACCAACTTCCCGCATTTCAACGACTGCAGCCAAGCCAACCGGAATTCAACTTCGACTACGAGGCGACCATCCGCTACCGGGGCGCCGCGCGCGCAGCCCGGCGCTCGATGTAAGACAAAGCCTTTTCTTTCTGTAAGATTTCTCCCTCAAGCCGGGTAGGAGCATCCGCGGCGCCTTTTGTCGTATCTCTGAATCAGACGATGCCTGACAGGGATTTCACGTCGCCATTGCGGGGTATCGCCTACACTCAGTGTCGACGGATCTGTACGGACCGATGAACTCAGGAGGCGGACTTCCATGGATCAGCAACCCACACATTCGCGTCGAAAGATGCTGAAGATGAGTATGACGGCACTCGCGGTGGTTCCGCTTGCGGGGCTGTCCGAGCGAGCGATGGCCGCGCAAAATACCGCTGTGAGGACGGCGCTGAAGTATCAGCTGCAGCCGAACGGCGAGAAGCACTGCGCGGTGTGCATCAATTTCATTCCCAACAAGGATAAGCCGAAAAATGACGCCGACGTGAACGGCTGCAAGCTCTATCCGGGCGACACGGAGATCTGCCCACACTGCTACTGCAATGGGTTCGTGCAGAACCCGGCTGCGACGGCGGCGGGGGCGGCCTGGTCCCCCTGGAATGCACCCGCTGCCAAGTGAGCTTTCAAGTCTCGTCGCAGCAATGCAAGCTTGGGGTTTGAGCTTCCGCGGATAGCTTTGAGCTTCCGCGGATAGCAAAGACGCTGGGCGAAGGGCTGGCCTTTCCTCGCAGCCAGACCCGAGCGGCAGCGCCTTTGGTCACGACGAAGCGCGGCCCGGCAGCCGAGCCGCAGGTCATTACGCTAGAGCTTCCCGCGCACCAGGGCATACACTGCCTCGCTCTCGGCCGTGCAGGAGGTCATGATGCCCTCGAGTTCGGCGAGCGCCCGCTCCGCGAACGCCCGATCCTTGAGCGCGGGCGCATTGATGTAGACATTCAAGGCTGCGCTGCGCGCCGCGGCATGCGCCGCCGAAACGCCCACCCCCGCGTCGCTGATCACGCCGAGGTAGCCCAGTTCTCCGGCGCGCCGCGACAGACGAATCACCTCGGCACAATCCCGGGCGCACGCCAGCGGGACCTCCGTGGCGCGTCTCAAACTCGCTTGGATGGCAATCGAACGGAGCTGCTTTTCCGCATCCGTTTCCTTGGACAGCTTGTATGCGCCCATCAGTTCACCGAACGCCGACACATCTTCCGCCACCCTGCCGGTCAGCCGCTGACGCAGTGCCTCGGATTGAGTGCACAGCTCTCGAAGCTCCGGCTCGGCGGCCTCACACCCCTTCTTGCCGAAGGAGACGTTGCATACCATGGATACCAGAGCTGCCCCCATCGCTCCCATGATGGCCGCCGCGCTGCCGCCGCCGGGCGTGGGATCCTTGCTGGCGAGGCGATCCAGAAACTCATCGATGGATGTCTCGGTGATGCTTTCGCCGGAGTGCTGCGCGTTCACGATGCCGTCTTCCCGACCATGGTTTTGGCGAGTGCGTAAATCTCTTCCGCATCGAGCACGAGGTCGTTCTGTTCGAACAGCCTGGCGATGCAGGCCCGGTGCAGCGCGAGCTTCAGCGCTCCGAATCCCAGCGGCCCGAATAGTAGCTTGCCGTGGCTCTCGGTACCGCGATCGGCCATGCCCACCCCTTCGACGCCGGCCGGCGGCGACGCATTCGCATCCGCCACGAGTTCCAAGGTGGGATGTTCCTGCCATTGGCTCGATTGCAGCAGCGTGATTCCGGCGGCGCCCGTGGCGAGCACGATGTGGGCCCCTGCAAGGGCCGCGCCGCGCTCTTCGTTGGTCGCCGCCGCGCGGGCTTCCACATCGATACCGAAGCGCGACTTGATGGATGCGGTGGCGGCTTGGACCGCGTCGAGTTTGCGGCCGGTGATGGCCACGGTCGCCCCTTCGCTCGAGAGCAGCGCCGCAGCGCGCTGTCCGACCGGGCCGGTGCCCGCGAGCACCACGGCGTGCTTACCGCGAAGCGACCGCCCATGGGCCAGCCACGCGACGGCCGCCGCAGCGGTGGTATTCGATCCATTGCAATCGAACATCACGGAGACGCGAAACTTGCCGAAGAATTTGGCCCGCACGGCACCGAGCAGCGCCTCGCCTGCGGCCATGTTGCCGCCGCCGATGAACAGGGCGGTGTGCTTCTTGTCCTTGGGGCCCCGGGTGAAAATCGCCCCTTCGACCAGTGCGCCCACATTGGCCGCGGTCACGCCGCCGTAGGCGGTGATGTGGTCGGCGCCTCCATCGTAGGCAACCACGTTGTCGAAAACCGCAGGTAACGCGTCTGTGTCGAATTGGTACAGTAGTTTCTTGGTCATCGTAAGCGCGCTCCCCGCGCGCCGGCTCAGGTCACGAGATGCTGTGGCTTGCCGGCCGCCCAGGCATCGATATTATCGATCAATTGGTCCGCCAGGAACTGCATCGCGCCATCGGAAGCCCAGGCGATGTGCGGGGTGAGGATGAAATTGGGGCGGCGAACATCGAGCAGCGGATGCCCGTCTTTCGGCGGCTCAACGGTGAGCACGTCGAACCCTGCGCCGGCGATCAACCCCTCGTCGAGCGCCTGGATCAATGCGGCCTCATCCACCAAGCCACCGCGTGCGGTATTGATGAGGAGGGCGCTTCGCTTCATCTTGCGGAAAGCGGCGAGGTCGATCAGATTGCGGGTCGACGGCATGAGCGGGCAATGCAGCGAGATCACGTCCGCTTCGGCCAGCACCTGCTCGTGCGCGGTGAAAGTCACGCCGTCCATCTTCGGAGGAGGATGATCGGCGAACAGGACCTTCATGCCGAAGGCTCTGCCGATCGCCGCGGTCCCCTGGCCGATGGCGCCTTCGCCGATGATGCCCAAGGTTGCGCCGTGCAAATCGCCAATCGGATGGGTGAAAAAACAAAACTGATCCGATCGGTTCCAGACACCGTTTTGCACGTCCTGACGATAGGCGAGCAGGCTCCGGCGCAGCGCCAGGATCATCATGAAAGCGTGTTCAGGCACCGTGTGCACCGCGTAGTTGCGGATGTTGGCGACCGCGATGCCGTGCGCCTTGCAGTACGCCACATCCACGACATCGTAGCCCGTTGCCGCCACCGCGATCAGCTTGAGCTTCGGCAGCTTCTCGAGCGTGGGCGCGCGCATCGGCACCTTGTTGACGATCGCGACCTGCGCCTCGGCCAGACGCGGCACGATCTCCTCGACCGCGGTCTTCTGGTACTCGAGGTACTCGCTCGCGTGCCTGGGCTTGCGCACCGTGGCCTTGAGCGAGGCACGATCCAGGAAGACGACCCGCTGGGTCACGCCGCCTTGCCTTTCGCGGGCTCGCTGCGGAATTGCGCCGCATGCTTGCGCCAATAATTTTGGGCGGCCGCTACTCCGCTTCCCGCCTCGATCTTGACGCCCACATCCAGCATGGCCAGTTCGGCGCCCGCGATCGCTCCGAGCAGCATCAGCTCGTTCAGGTCGCCGAGGTGACCGATACGGAACAGCTTCCCGGCCACTTTGGAAAGACCGGCGCCGAGCGACAGGTTGTAGCGCTTGAAAGCCCGCGAGATCACGTCCGCACCGTTGATGCCCTCGGGCACCATCACCGCCGACACCGTGTCGGAGTACCACTTCGGAGCGACCGCGCACAGCTTGAGTTTCCAACCGTCCATCACGGCGGCGCGGGTGCCGCCGGCAAGGTAGGCGTGGCGCTGGAACACATTTTCCAAGCCTTCCTCGGACAGCATGGCGAGTGACTCGCGCAGGCCGTAGAGCATGGGCAGCGCAGGGGTATACGGGAAATAGCCCGACGCGTTGGACTGCACCATGTCGCCGTAATCGAAGTAGCAGCGCCGCGAGTTCGCCTTCTTGGCGGCCTCGAGCGCCTTCTGGCTGACGCAGGTGATGCCCAAGCCCGCCGGCAGCATCAATCCCTTCTGAGACCCGCTGACGCACACATCGACGCCCCACTCGTCCATCCGAAAGTCGATGCTGGCGAGCGCGCTCACCGAGTCCACGAACAACAGCGCGGGGTGCTTCACGCTATCCATCGCCTGTCGCACGGCCGCCACGTCGCTGGTGACTCCGGTCGCGGTTTCGTTCTGGCACACGAGTACTGCCTTGATCTTGTGCTGCTGGTCGGCGCTGAGCGAAGCGAGATAGCGCTCGATCGGCGCGCCTTCTCCCCACGGCGTCTCCAGAATCTCGACTTCGAAACCGAGTCGCTGACACATGTCGATCCACAGGTGGCTGAATTGACCGAAGCGCGATGCCAGCACTTTATCGCCGGCGTTCAAACAGTTGGTGAGCGCGGCCTCCCAGCAGCCGGTGCCGGAGGACGGAAAAATGAACGGGGTCCCTGCAGCGGTCTTGAAAATCGGTTTCAAGCCGGTAAGGCAGGCCTTGGCGAGTTCAGGGAAGATCGGGGAGCGGTGGTCCTCCATCGCGACTGCCATGGAACGCAGCACGCGATCGGGCACATTGGTCGGGCCCGGCACGAATAAGAAGTTACGACCTGCCATTTGAATTACTCCTTGGCGCAACGGCTGTAGGGGAACACTGGATATATTACCGACGGCGCCTCGGAGCGCACGCTTTTACTCAATTATACCGCCAGAGAACAGACTATGATATATGAGATATCTGGCAGGCGGTTGGCGACCCCGTTTCCCTGATGATTCGGGTCTCCAGCCGGTTTTGGGCATCTGGAGGTCGGATCCGACCGGGGGGAAATAAGCAATGCGAATTGCCATCATTGGCCAGCAAAAGTTTGGAAAGTCGGTGTTGGATGCGTTCCTGGACCGTGGCGATACCGTGGCCGGCGTGTTCTGTACTCCCGACAAGGAGGGCGCGGCGCCGGACCCGCTGCGCGTCGGCGCCGAAGAACGCGGCGTCAGGCTATTCCAGTTCGCTTCACTCAAGACACCCGAGGCACTGGGGGCATTGCGCTCGCTCGACGTGGACCTTGGGATCATGGCCTACGTGCTGCAATTCGCGCCGCAAGAGTTCACGGCAATCCCGCGCCACGGGATGATCCAATATCACCCGTCCCTGTTGCCCAAGTATCGAGGCCCGAGTTCGATCAATTGGCCCATCATCCGCGGCGACACGCGCACCGGCCTCACCATCTTTCGCCCGAGCGACGGATTGGACGAAGGGCCGGTGATTCTGCAGAAGGAGACCCCCATCGGTCCCGACGACACCTTGGGGAGCGTGTATTTCGACCGGCTGTTTCCGATGGGAGTGGCAGCCATGACTGAGGCGGCCGATCTGGTGATGAGCGGCAAGGCCAAGGAAGTCGTGCAGGACGAAGAGCAGGCAAGCTACGAGGGCTGGTGCCGCGATCCGGAGGCCAAGATCAACTGGCACAACCACATCGACCAGGTCTACAACCTGATCCGAGGCTGTATTCCGGCCCCGGGGGCGTGGACCACGCACAACGGCAAGAAGCTCAGGATTCTGGAAGCACGCAAGCTGCCCGCGCGCACCTTCTCCGCGGTGAAAGGCAAGATCGGTGCAGTGACGGACATCGGCACGCGCAGCATATTGGTGAGCACGCAAGGCGGCCAGATCGAAGTGCTCACGCTTCGGCCGGACGACGGCAAAAAGCTTTCGGGCCCGGAGTTTTGCGCGCAAGCCGGTCTGGCAGCCGGGACCATCCTGGGTGGCTGATCCGACCTGTACCGGCCGTGCGGCCGGTGAGCCAGCGCGTGTTATATTGCGCGCCGCCCATTTTCCGGGCGACGCCGCTCGTGCGCCGCGCAACCGTGCGGCACCCATCAATTACTGTCATTCGGGGAGTTAAACGTGCGTTCCGATATAGAAATTGCCCAAAGCGCGACCATGAAACCCATTTCCGAGATTGCTGCGCGTCTCGGCATTCCGGCCGCGAGCGTCGAGAATTATGGTCATTACAAAGCGAAGATCGCGCTCGATTACATCGCCAGCCTGAAGGACAAGCCCGACGGCAAGCTGATCCTCGTCACGGCGCTGAGTCCCACTCCGGCGGGCGAGGGCAAGACCACGACCACCGTGGGCCTCGGCGATGCCCTGAACAAGATCGGCAAGAAGGCTGTCATCTGCCTGCGCGAGCCGAGCTTGGGGCCGGTGTTCGGCATGAAGGGCGGGGCGGCCGGCGGCGGCTTCGCCCAGGTCGTGCCTATGGAAGACATCAACCTGCACTTCACCGGCGATTTTGGTGCGATCGGGCTCGCGCACAATCTGCTCTCCGCGCTGATCGACAACCATATCCATCACGGCAACGAACTGGGATTCGACGTGCGGCGCATTGCATGGAAGCGCGTGATGGACATGAACGACCGCGCGTTGCGCGACATCACTGTTGGATTGGGTGGCCCCGGCAACGGCTTTCCTCGTCAAGATGGCTTCGACATCGTGGTCGCTTCCGAAGTCATGGCGATCTTCTGTCTCGCTCTGAACCTGGAAGACTTGAAGCAGCGCCTCGGCAACATCGTGATCGGCTATCGCCGCGATCTGTCGCCGATCCGCGCCAAGGATTTGAACGCGCAGGGCGCGATGACCGTGCTGCTCAAGGAAGCGTTGAAGCCCAATCTCGTGCAGACGCTCGAGAACAACCCGGCATTCATTCACGGAGGCCCGTTCGCGAACATCGCCCATGGGTGCAATTCCGTGCTCGCCACCTCAACGGCGTTGAAGCTCGCCGACTATGTGGTCACCGAAGCGGGCTTCGGAGCGGATCTCGGCGCCGAGAAGTTCATCGATATCAAATGCCGCAAGTCCGGGCTGCGTCCCTCGGCGGTGGTGATCGTCGCAACCATCCGTGCTTTGAAATATCACGGCGGGGCGGATCTGAAGCAGATCAATACCGAGAATCTCGGGGCGCTCGAGAAGGGCATTGCCAACCTCGAGCGTCACGTCAACAACGTGCGCAACCACTACGGCCTGCCGTGCGTCGTGTCGGTGAATCAGTTCACCGCGGACACCAAGGCCGAGAGCGAGCTGCTCGCAAAAAAGATGGCCGCACTGAACGTGCCGCTGGTCACGGCGAAGCACTGGGCCGAGGGCGGCGCGGGCGCGGCCGACGTGGCGAAAAAGGTGGTCGAGATCATCGAATCCGGAAAATCGAATTTCAGCTTCGTCTACGACGAGAATCAGACGCTTTGGGACAAGATCAAGACGGTGGCCTCCAAGATCTACGGGGCGGCCGACATCGCCTCCGATGCGAAGATCCGCGCGCAGATCGACAAGCTGCAAAAGGATGGCTACGGCCATTATCCCGTCTGTATCGCCAAGACGCAGTACTCGTTCTCGACCGATCCCGGCGCGCGCGGCGCGCCGAGCGGGCATATCGTCAACATCCGCGAGGTGCGTCTCGCGGCCGGTGCGGAGTTCATCGTGGTGGTGTGCGGCGACGTGATGACCATGCCCGGGCTGCCCAAGGTGCCTTCCGCGGACAAGATCGACATCGATGCGCAAGGCAAGGTGGTTGGCCTGTTCTAGGGGGGCACCCACGCCCCGGGAAGCGCCGGCGGCTTCGCGCCGGCGCGCTCCTCCTTGCGCTTCAAACCTCGAGCACAATCTTGCCGATATGTTGCGAGCTCTCCATCAACCGATGAGCTTCGCTCGCCTGGGCGAGCGGAAACGTCGCATGGATCACGGGCTTGACTCTGCCCTCGGCGAGCAGCGGCCAAACATTCCGCCGCACGGACTCTGCGACGAGCGCCTTCTGGGCTACGCTGCGTATGCGCAGCGTCGACCCCGTGAGCGTCAGCCTTTTGCTCAGGATGGAGTTCAGATTGATTTCGGTCCGCGCCCCGCTCATCAGCGAAATGACGACGATGCGGCCTTCGACCGCGGCCGCCTCGAAATTGCGGGCGAGATAATTGGCGCCTACGATATCGAGGATCAAGTCCACGCCCCGGCCGCCGGTGGCCTCGCGCACCACGGAGACGAAATCTTCGTTGTGGTAGTCGATTCCGCGCACTGCGCCGAGACGTTCACAGAAGCGCGCCTTGTCGGCGCTGCCGGCGGTGGCGTAGACCTTCGCTCCCCAAGCCGCGGCGAGCTGGATGGCGGTCGTGCCGATGCCGCTCGTGCCGCCGTGGATCAAAACAGTGTCGCCGGCCTTGCACCCGCCTCGGTCGAACAAGTTGGTCCACACCGTGAAGTACGTCTCGGGCACCGCCGCCGCCTCGACCATGCTCAGATTCTTGGGGAGCGGCAGGCACAGGGGCGCGGCCGCGACGGCGTATTCGGCATAGCCTCCGCCCGGCAGCAGCGCCATAACCTTATCGCCCAAGGCCACCCCCGAAGCGCCCGGACCGATCGCGACGACCTCTCCCGAGATTTCGAGCCCCGGGATGTCGGAAGCCCCCGCCGGGGGCGGATAGCGGCCCTGCCGCTGCATGACATCGGGACGATTGACGCCGGCCGCGGCGACGCGCACCAGAACTTCGCCGTCGCCGGGTGTGGGGGTGGGGCGCCGAGCGGACTTCAATTGCTCAGGGCCGCCGGGTGCGGCGATCTCGGTGATGGTCATTTCAGCGGGCACGTTCGCCATAAAATCGATCCTCATTCTCGCATCGGGTGTGCCCATCGTACCCCTTTCGCGTAGACTTTTGCCGCGAGGAAGGCCGATGAGATTTTGCATTTACGGGGCCGGCGCGATCGGCGGCTACATCGCGGTGGAGCTGGCGTCGGCCGGCCATGATGTCTGCGTGATCGCACGCGGCGCGCACCTTCGCGCCATCCGCGAGCGCGGGCTCACCCTGAGGATGGACGGCGGGGAAAAAACCGTGCGCGTGCGAGCGAGCGAGGAGCCTCGCGAATTCGGTCACCAGGATTTCGTGGTCTGCGCGCTCAAAGCACATCAGGCGTATGCGAGCGCACCGGATTTCGCACCGCTCTTAGGACCCGCCACGGCTGTGCTGACCGCGATGAACGGCATTCCCTGGTGGTACTTCTACAAGTGCGGTGGCCGTTTCGACGGGCACCGCATCGCCTCGGTGGATCTCCATGACCGGCAGTGGAACGCCATCGGCCCCGAGCGAGCAATCGGCTGCGTGGTCGAGCCGGCGTGCGAAGTGGCCGAGCCGGGCGTCATCGTGCATCATGCCCTGAAGCGGTTCATTCTCGGCGAGCCGGACCGGAGCCACTCGGCGCGCGTCGCAGCATTGAGCGACGCGCTGGTCGGCGCCGGCTTCGAGGCACCGGTGCGCGAGGACGTGCGTTGGAACATCTGGCTCAAGCTCTGGGGCAACGTCTGCTTCGGCCCCATCGCCGCGCTGACGGGCGCGAGGCTCGATCGCATCATCGCCGATCCCGGGCTTCGTGGTTTGTGCAAAGCCATGATGCTCGAGACCAAGGCCGTGAGCGATGCTCTCGGCATCGCCATTCCAGAGGACATGGTGGAGCGGCGTCTCGCCGCTGCGGGGTCCATCACCGGGCACAAGATGTCCATGCTCCAGGATCTGGAGCGCGGCCGATCGCTGGAGATCGATGCGCTGGTCACCGCCGTGCAGGAGCTGGGCAGGCTCGCCGGCGTCGCGACTCCGATGGTCGATGCCGTGCTGTCGCTCGTTCGGGAGCGCGGCCGAAGTGCGGGCCTGTACGCTCCCCTCGGCCAGTCTCGCGGTGAGCCGCGGCGCGACGATTCATGACGCCATTCAGAACATCGAGGACTCGCCATGACGACAGCCTACATCACCCACGCTGAATGCCTGCGGCACGAGATGGGCGCGGGCCATCCGGAGAATCCCGAGCGTCTGAACTCGGTGAACGAACACATGCGCAGCAGCGCATTCTTTCCGGAGCTTCGCTGCCTCGAGGCGCCGCTCGCGGATCAGAAGGACTTGAAGCGCGTGCATCGGGACGCATACGTCGATCTGATTTTCGAGCACGCGCCGAAGGAAGGCTACGTGCAGCTCGATCCCGACACCGCCATGAATCCGTCGAGTCTTGGCGCAGCGCGGCGCGCGGCGGGGGCCGGCGTGCTCGCCGTCGAGGAAGTGATGTCGGGCCGTGTGCAGAACGCGTTCTGTGCGGTGCGACCGTGCGGGCACCACGCGACGCCGGCCCGCTCCATGGGCTTTTGCATCTTCAACAACATCGCGGTCGCCGCCGCCTACGCGCTCGAGGTCAAAGGGCTGGAGCGGGTGGCCATCGTCGACTTCGACGTGCATCACGGCAATGGCACCGAGGACATGTTCAGCGTGCCCGAGTGGCAGAAGCGGGTGCTCATGGCCGGATTTTTCCAGCATCCATTCTATCCGGGCAGCGGCGCGGATGACCCCGCCCCCAATATGTTCAATGTGCCGCTCATGGCCGGGAGCGACGGTACGGCCGCGCGGCGGGCGCTGAGGGAGACATGGGCGCCGGCGCTCGAGGAGTTCAAGCCGCAGATGATCCTGATCTCCGCAGGCTTCGACGCGCATCGCGAGGATCTTCTCGGTGGCCTCGCGCTGGTGGAGGAGGATTACGAATGGATGACGCGCGAGCTCATGTCGCAGGCCGAGCGCCATGCGCAGGGACGCATTGTGTCGATGCTGGAGGGCGGATATAACCTGGCGGCGCTCGGCCGGAGCGCGGCAGCCCACGTGAAAGCTCTCGCGGGCCGCTGAGCGGTTAGACCGTCAAGAGGGCCGGGTCAGATCGGCAACGCACCGCGCGCGCTCGTGTTCGTTCGCGATCCGCTCTGCAAGGCGCGCATAGAAATCCGACTCGTCCAGCGCGCTGGCTGCCGTCTTCTTGACGATCACGGCGGCAATCGGACCTATGTAGCGTGCGAGAATTTTAGCCGCGCGCTCCAGGGTCGCGGGCGCTATCGAGGCGAGCGGCTTGGACACCGACGCGGGCGGCGGGCCGCCGATTCCCCGTGTCTCGCGCGGCGCCGTCGCCAGGAAGCGCTTGCGCTCCTCCTCAGTGCGCAACTCCTCGGCCAGAATGCGGTACAACTCGGCGCGGTGTCGGGTCTGCCCTGCGGCGCGCTTCACGGTAATCTTCGCCAGGGGCCCGAGGATCGGAGTGAGCTGCCGCACTATCTCGGCGATGTCCGAAACAGACCAACCCGGGGGATTTTGCGCCGATGTCGGCGAACTGCGTCCGGGTGCGGACGCCGCATGCGTTGGCGGCTGCAATTGGGTTGCCGGGGCGGTGACCTGCACCGGCGATACATCGGCTGAGTGAGCTCGCTCGGCATAGGCCTCGCGCCGAGGTTCTCCTACTTCTGAACCCCCCAAGCAATCTCGCCCGGTCGAGAGCGCGGAGGCGAACTCTTCCGCGGTCTGATATCGCGAGGCCGGATCCTTTGCCAGCGCCTTGGCAACGACCCGGTCCAGAAATTCCGGAAGGTCAGGTCGCAATGCCGACAGCGCGGCCGGCGGCGCATGACAGATTTGGTAGATCAGCTGCGTCAGCTCGCCGCCGAACGGTCGTCGTCCGCTGAGCAGCTCGTAGCAAAGCACGCCCGCGGAATAGACGTCGCATCGCTGATCGATCCCGCCGCCGGAGTAACACTCCGGAGCCATGTAGGCGGGCGTTCCGATCATCAGGCCGGTCTGCGTATGTCTGAGCGAATCCACCTTGGCAATGCCAAAATCCGTGATCTTGAGCCGGCCGTCTCGGGTAACCAGAAGATTGGAGGGCTTGATATCCCGGTGCACCACTCCGCGTGCGTGCGCGTAGCCAAGACCGCTCAGCAACTGAGCGACCAGATCGAGGGTCGGGGCGACATTCTCTCCTTGAACGGAACGCACGTATTGCTCGATGGTCACGCCCTCGACGTACTCCATGGCGATGAACACCGACGCGGGATCGACGTCCGAAAACTCGTAGACGGCAACGATGGCCGGGTGACTCAGCCGGGCAATGGCGCGCGCCTCGTTGAGGAAGCGGCCTCCGCCGGCGGCCGCCGCCGGCGAGTGGGTCGGATGCAGCACCTTCACCGCCACGATCCGCTCGAGCACCCGATCGCGCGCACGGTAAACCGTCCCCATCCCGCCCTGGCCGAGCTCGTCGAGGATTTCGTAATTTGCGAGGGTCCGAGCTTGCGCCACCGATCTCCCTTCCAGTACCTGCCCGCTTCTATTGCAGCAGCTTGATCGCCTCGACGAGGCTGCGGCGCATGCGGTTGAAGGACTGTCCGAGGGCTGCCATCTCGTCACCGCCCCGCGCCGGAAACTCCGGCGCGTCCATGTCGCCGAGGCTCACCTGGTCGGCAATGGTACCGAGTTTCTTGATCGGCCGGAGAACGAGCGTCGAGAGCAGAAGATTGAGCGCGATGAACAGGACCACGAACAACGCCGCGAGCAAATACAAGATCTTTGAAACGATCGCATCGGCGCGCTCGAGCGCCACCGACTGGGGCACCGAAACGACTTGGGCGCCGACGATTTCGCCCGGCTTCCACCCAAATCCATTGGCCGGTCCATACAGATCGATCATGGTTGCGGGCGCTGCGCTCACGGTGCTGTGACAGGCAAGACACGCGAGATCGACGATCTGCAGCGGGCGGGCGAGGTACAAGGACCTGCCGAAAGCTCCGTCGCGCTCCCCGACGATTTCCTGCAGATCGGGATGCTGCCGAAAGCGGTTGACCACATCCACCTCCCAATCGACCGCGCGGTCACGCGGGTTGGTCGGGTTCAGCGTCGCTTCCTTGTAGGCATAGTCACGCAAGTCGGGGCTCGCCGCGAGACTGTGAAAATATTCGGTCGCGGAGTAGGAGGGGACGGTCTGGGGCAGGAACTTGTAGTGATTTTGGCCGTCCAGGAGGGGCTTGATCTGAGTCTCGGTGTAAGTGCGTATCGCGAGCGCCGATCGCATCATGATGCGGGCGTTTTCCTGTACGTTGGCGCGCGCGTTGAGCTCGAGAAGCCGGCGCGCGACGAAGTAGGTCGCGCTCAGGGTGAGCGCGAACACCAACAGCAATGCCAGATTGAATTTGAGCGCGATTTTCATAAGCGTGATGTGGGACCTAATGAGAGAACCCCGGGCCCCCGAGCCGGAGGCCAAAACGCTTCACCAACCCGCTGCGCCAATCCCGCGGTGCGGAAAGCCAGACCGCCACATCCTCGTGCTCGACCTCCCGAAGCCGTTCGGGCTCGGCGCTGCGTCGCGGCCGGGCCGCCAGATCCAAGGGCAGCGGGTCACGAAACGGCGGCGGCATAGCATCCACGAAAATCACGTCGGGGCCAAATCGCAGGTTGATCGGACCGGCGCCGCCGCGGCGCGCGAACTGATTGGGCGTGCTCGATGCGCTCGTTCGGATGCCGTCGGCGTTGCGGCTCCAAAGCTGCATCGAACCGGTCTCGTGGAACACCTCATCGACAGAATCGCCGGCGTGCAGCACAAAGGTACCGGCGTCGGTTGCGGCTCCCAGATGCGGGCCTTCGGCTTGCACGGTAAAGCGTTCGCCCGCCGACAGTGTGTCGACCTTGATCCATCCGCGCCGCACGGCAAGGGCCACGCGATCCGGACGTTCCATCCAATATAGCCGGCTCGACGGCCCCACGGCGACGATGCCGCCCAGCGTTGCGCCGGACCCGAACGCCACCATCAGGAGGGTACCCGGCTCGGTGGCGATCAAATCGCCTGGCCTCAGGACAGCGCCCTGGCCGACCCGGTATAACACCGTGCCGCGAATGAGCAAGCAAGGCCGCCCGTCGTCGCTCACGATCTCGGCGAAGGGTGATGCGCGGGCCGGAGAGGCCGCAGTCGGCGCACAGGTCACTGCAATCAGGGCGACCGTCAGCACTCCGGCCCGGAGCATTCGAGAGGTGGCTGATGCATGGTTGGTCAATTGATACAGCCGCGGGCCTGCCGAGCGGCCCAACAATTCGCCGTTTTGGTTAGCGATTCCGGGCGCTATATTGACGCTGTTGCGGCGCGCTTGCACGTGCGATTGAGGTCGGCGCGGCAAAGCGCGCCGTTGGAGGGCAAGGGCTCCCGGCTGGAGGGCAAGGGCTCCCGGCGGTCACCGCCATGGCCCCTGTATGCCGGTAGGCTTCAAGGAGAGGGGCCCTTCGCCCGAAAAAAATGCCCCAGTCCTGCGACTGGGGCACCGGGAAGCAAACGAATGATCGGATAGGCTATTCGTCGGCGTAGCGGACGAAGCTCTTGACGCTCGAGACGCCGTCGGAAAAGAACCCCACGATGTCGCCGAAATCGTTGATGCCGTTGATCAACGTCCCCTGCACGTTGAGCACAGTGACCTGGGAGGACCCCGGCGCATCGAATGGGTGGAAGCGGCCCTCTCGATAGACGAAGCCGTGCAATGCGCCGGCCGAATCGGTGACCTGGCCCACGAGCCCGCCGTTGTTGTTGCAACCGAATACCTGGGTGCTCGCGACCTTCATGCCCTCGATCTCGGCCTCGAAGCTGTAGTAGTGTCCGCCCAGGCGTCCCACGAAACCGTGGCTGACCTTGTTGGCGTCGGTCCAGAACCCGCATACGTCGTGCTCGTCGTTGATATTACTCACCTGCGTCGCGACAGCTCCTTTGAAGAGCGATGGCGGCACCTCGGTGAAGCTGAACTTCATGGTCGATTCATCGAGTTGCGCGACGAAGCCGTGCTCGTTGCCATTGTTGTCCATCCAAAATCCGGATGCCTCGCCTCTGTCATTGACGCCGAGCAGGTTCTGCGTCGGGGCTGCGACGTACGGGGGGCTCCCATGCGGGTCATCAACCGCCATCTGCACGCCCTTCGAGTCAAGGAAGCCATGCGTGACGCCGGTGTTGGTATCCGTGTAGAAGCCGACGATCTTCGGGGATCGATCGCTGTTGTTGATGCCGATCGCCTGCGTCTGAGAGGCGCTGTCGCCGGTCGGAAGATGGGTAAAATTCTCCACCGAGTAGTGATTCGGAGGCAGCAGCACATAACCGTTGTTGGGAACTGCCATGCCGTCGCCGAAATACCCGACGATGATGCGCGCATTGTTGATGCCGAGCAGCTGGTTGAAGTGGGTATCGCCTGGGTTGTCGAGCACCACGAAGTTCGCCGAGGCTGCGCCCGCGATGGCGGGCAATGTGGCCACCAGGGCCGCCGCGAGCAGGCCCTGGGCGGATTTGCGAAAGGTCTTCTGGTCACTGGTCTTCATGATCGTCTCCTTGAGATGGTTGAGTTTCTAGCCTCGGTGGCCGTGAGGCGCCGCCGGGCCATGGACGCCAAGGTAGAGGGGGAGACCAGCAAGGTCCTTAGGGACTTATTCGGAAGTTGTGAATTCGCGACGTTAGGCAGGATAATTTGGCGGATATTTTCACGACCGCCACCATTGCGCCGCGCGTATGGATCCAGAACTAGCATTCGCCGATTGCCTGCTCAAACCGGCCTCCCGCCAGTTGTTTCGCAACGGCGCGGCCGTGCCCCTCGAGCCGAAGCACTACACCCTGCTCGAAGTGCTGATCGAGCGCCGTCCCGCCGTGGTCACCTACCAGGAGATCGACGAGCTCATCTGGCCGAAGGTTTACGTCGCGCGCACCAGCCTCACCCGGCTCGTCTCGGAACTGCGCTCGGCACTCGGCGACTCCTCGGGAGACGGCCACATCATTCGCACCGTTTACAAGACGGGCTATGCGTTCGCGGCCAGTGTGGAGTCGGTTGGGGGGCAGCCGCGAGGGGCGCCGAGCGCGTTGTCGCTGCTGTGGAACGGCCGCTTATTGCCGCTGGCGGACGGGGAAAATATCGCAGGCCGCGGGGTCGACTGTTCCCTGGTGATCGAGGCGGGCTCCGTGTCGCGACGGCATGCACGTATCGTCGTTTCGGCCGGAACGGCAACGCTCGAAGATCTCGGCAGCACCAACGGCACGTTCGTGAATGACGCAGCCATCCAGTCGGCGACCGCGTTGAAGGACGGCGATGTGGTCACGTTGGGGAAAGCCGTCATGAAGTTTCGAGCTTTCGATCCGGCCGCTCCGACCGAAGTAACCTATCGGCCGGCGCCGCGCCAGCCGTCGTAGCCGAAGCCGTTGCAGCGAGCGTCAGCCCGCGTCGCCGCCCGGTGGCTCGTGCGGCTTGACGTGGGTTCCGCGCTCGAGGCTCTCAATAGCCTCGAGCGGAAGCTCATCCAACTCGGCATTGCCATGCTCAGAGAGGTACGCCGAGAGTTTTTGCCGCATCCGCGGCGTCCAGAACTTCGCGATGTGATTGGCGATGCCCGCGACCGCGTCCTTGTGCACGGGTTCCGAGCGGAAGAAATTTCCAATGTCGTTCGCCATTTTGACCAGGTGAGTATCGCCGCTCATTGCGAGTTCCTACTTGCCCGCCAAGGCTTCCGCACCGGCGCCTTTTAGGAGCGCTTCCTGGGTATCGGTGAACTCGCGGAAGCGCTTCTGCCATTCGGAGGGCTGGGTCACGCGGGTCGCCTGCACGGCGGTCACCTTGTATTCCGGGCAATTGGTGGCCCAATCCGAATTATCCGTGGTGATCACGTTCGCCCCGGATTCCGGGAAGTGGAACGTGGTGTAAATCACCCCCGGCTGCACCCGCTCGGTGATGCGCGCGCGCAGCACCGTGTCGCCTGCGCGGCTCGCAATGCCGACCCAGTCGCCCTCCGCGATGCCCCGCTCCTCGGCATCGTGCGGATGGATCTCCACCCGGTCCTCCTCGTGCCAGCGATTGTTCTCCGTGCGCCGCGTCTGCGCGCCCACGTTGTACTGACTCAAAATCCGCCCGGTGGTGAGAATCAGCGGGTACCTCGCGTTGACCTTCTCGGCCGTCGGCACATACTCGGTCAGCAGGAACTTGCCCTTGCCGCGCACGAACTGCCCGACATGCATCGTCGGCGTGCCCTGCGGATGCTGATCGTTGCACGGCCATTGAATGCTGCCGAGCTCATCGAGCCGCTCGTAGCTCACGTTCGTGAAGGTCGGCGTCAACTGGGCGATCTCATCCATGATCTGCGAGGGGTGCGTGTAGCTCATCGGATAGCCGAGTGCGTTGGCGAGCAGCTGCGTGGTTTCCCAGTCCGCATATCGCGCCTTCGGCTCCATGACCTTGCGAACGCGCGAAATGCGCCGCTCGGCGTTGGTGAACGTGCCGTCCTTCTCCAAAAACGAAGAGCCCGGCAGGAACACGTGGGCAAACTTTGCCGACTCGTTCAGAAACAGATCCTGCACGATGATGCACTCCATCGCGCTCAGCGCCGCGGTGACGTGCTGGGTGTTCGGATCGGACTGCGCAATGTCCTCGCCCTCGATGTAAAGACCCTTGAAGTCCCCGTCGAGCGCGGCCTCGAACATGTTCGGAATGCGCAGGCCGGGCTCGCCGTGCAAGCTCACGCCCCAGGCACCTTCGAACCGCGCGCGCACCTGATCGTCCGACACATGCCGATAGCCCGGGAACTCATGCGGGAAAGAGCCCATGTCGCAGGAGCCCTGCACATTGTTCTGACCGCGCAGCGGGTTGACGCCCACGCCCTCGCGCCCGACGTTGCCGGTCGCCATGGCAAGATTGGCGATACCCATCACCATGGTGGAGCCCTGACTGTGCTCGGTGACGCCCAGCCCGTAGTAGATGGCCCCGTTGCCCCCGGTCGCATATAGGCGCGCCGCCGCACGCACCTCGGCCGCCGGCACGCCGGTGATGGCCTGCATCGCCTCGGGAGAATTTTTCTCGAGCGCCACGAAATCGCGCCACTTCTCGAACGAATCCGCCTCGCACCGCTCGCGCACGAAGTCCTCCTGGACCAGCCCCTCGGTCACGATCACGTGCGCGAGCGAATTGATCAAGGCGACATTGGTCCCGGGGCGAAGCTTCAAGTGATGAGTCGCGGCAATATGCGGCGTGCGCACCAGATCGATGCGCCGTGGATCGGCGACGATGAGCTTCGCCCCCTGGCGCAGGCGCCGCTTCATCTGCGAGGCAAACACCGGATGGCCGTCGGTCGGATTGGCGCCAATCACCAAAATCACATCCGCCTGCATCACCGAGTCGAAATTCTGCGTCCCCGCCGACTCGCCCAACGTGTTCTTCAGCCCGTAGCCGGTCGGGGAGTGACACACCCGCGCACAGGTGTCCACGTTGTTGTTGCCAAAGCCGGCCCGCACCAGCTTCTGCACCAGATAAGTCTCCTCATTCGTGCAGCGCGAGGAGGTGATCCCGCCAATGGAGTTGCGACCGTACTTCGCCTGAATGCGCTTCAGCTCGGCAGCCGCATGGCCAATCGCCTCCTCCCAAGATACCTCGCGCCACGGATCGGTGATCCGCTCCCGGATCATCGGCTTCAAGATCCGGTCCGCATGCGTCGCGTACCCGATCGCAAAACGACCCTTCACGCACGAATGCCCGTGGTTCGCGTGGCCGTCCGAATTCGGCACCATCCGCACCAGCTCCTCGCCCTGCATCTCGGCCCGAAACGAACACCCCACCCCGCAGTACGCACAGGTCGTCGTGATGCTGTGCTCGGCCTGGCCTTTCTCGATCAACGACTTCTCCGACAGCGTCGCCGTCGGACACGCCTGCACGCACGCCCCGCACGAGACGCACTCGGAGGCCATGAATGACTCGTTCTGGCTCGCCGACACCGTGGAGTCAAAGCCCCGACCCTGAATCGTCAGCGCCAAAGTCCCCTGCTGCTCATCGCAGGCGCGCACACAGCGCGAACAGACAATGCACTTGCTCGCATCGAAGGTGAAATACGGATTCGACTCGTCCTTCGGCGCATCCAAATGGTTCGCCCCCGCGTAGCCGTAGCGCACCTCCCGAAGCCCCACCACCCCCGCCATGTCCTGCAACTCGCAGTGCCCGTTCGCCGGACACGTCAGACAATCGAGCGGGTGATCCGAGATGTACAGCTCCATTACCCCGCGGCGAATCTGCGCTAACTGCGCGTTCTGCGTGTGAACCACCATCCCTTGCGCCACCGGCGTCGTGCACGAGGCCGGCAGCCCCTTCATCCCCTCGATCTGCACCAAACACATCCGGCACGACCCAAACGCCTCCAGCTGCTCGGTCGCGCACAGCTTCGGTATCTTCACATCGGATAACGAGGCGGCGCGCATCACCGAAGTCCCCTCCGGCACCGTCACCTCGCGCCCGTCAATGCTCAACGTGACGAGCTTCGTGCCCTCGCGCAGCGGTGTCCCGTGATCGTGCTCAACTATCGATAACATAAATTGATTCCTCGCAAACGCCTCAAGCCGACGCTCGAGCGCGGGGTGTTTTGTCGAAATCCTCGGGGAAATGATCCAGCGCCGACAGCACCGGGAAAGGCGTAAGCCCACCGAGTGCGCAGAGCGAGCCGTAGGTCAGGGTCTCACAGAGGTCGCGCAGCAGCACTTCCTGAGCTGCGGCGTTGGTGCCGCTCGTCAGCCGGTCGATGACTTCCACGCCGCGCGTCGATCCTATGCGGCAGGGCGTGCATTTGCCGCACGACTCGACGGCGCAGAATTCCATGGCGTAGCGCGCCTGCGCCGCCATGTCGACCGTGTCGTCGAATACCACGACTCCGCCGTGCCCAAGCATGGCCTTGATGGCGGCGAAGGCCTCGTAGTCGAGCGGCGTGTCGAACTGCGATTCGGGCAGGTAGGCGCCCAGCGGGCCGCCCACCTGAACGGCGCGGATCGGCCGCCCGCTCAAGCTTCCGCCGCCGAAATCATACAGAAGCTCGCGCAAGGTCATCCCAAATGCGACTTCGACCAGACCGCCCCGCTTGATGTTGCCCGCCAACTGCATCGGGAGCGTTCCGCGCGAGCGGCCCATCCCAAAATGCTGATAGAACGGCGCGCCGCGTTCGAGGATGATGGGCACCGAGGCGAAAGTGATGACGTTGTTGATCACGGTCGGCTTGCCGAACAAGCCGGCAAGCGCAGGCAGGGGCGGCTTGAAACGGACCTGACCGCGTTTGCCCTCCAGCGACTCGAGGAGCGACGTCTCCTCCCCGCAAATATAGGCGCCCGCACCCAGGCGGACTTCCAGATCGAAGCGCTTGCCGCTGCCCTGGATGTTGGCGCCCAGATATCCCGCGGCGTAAGCGGCGCCGATCGCCGTCTCGAGCGCGCGATGCGCATCGGGATACTCCCAACGCAAATAGATGTAACCGCGGGTTGCTCCGGTGGCAATGCCGGCGATGGTCATGCCCTCCACCAACGTGAGCGGGTCGCCTTCCATCAGCATGCGATCCGAAAACGTGCCCGAATCACCCTCATCGGCGTTGCAGACGATGTACTTCTGATCCCCCGGCGCGCCGAGCACGGTTTTCCACTTGATGCCCGCCGGGAAGGCAGCGCCGCCGCGTCCGCGCAGCCCCGAAGCAGTGACGCTTTCGACGATCTGCGCCGGCTGCATGCCGAGCGCCGTTTTGAGGCCCGCGTATCCGCCGTGCTGCAGGTAGGCCTCGATCGATTCAGGATCGATGATGCCCACGCGGGCGAACGAGAGGCGCTCCTGCCGCTTGAAATACGCAAGATCCTCGGTCGGTCCGTGCGCCGAAGCATGAGCGCGGGCGGCGGCAGTCGACGGCTCGCAAAAGCCCTGATCGAACAAATCGGCCACCTGCGCGGCCTGGATGGGCCCGAAGCCGTAGCGCTTGCCGTCCGATTCCACCTCGACGAGCGGCTCGAGCCACAGCATGCCGCGCGAACCATTGCGCACCAGATGCACCTCGATTCCACGGCGCCCGGCCTCCTCGGCGATGGCCCGGGCAGTCTCATCGGCACCTACGGAGCGGGCGGCGGCATCGCGCGGGACGAAAATCCTCACGGGTTTCATGAAACTTCCTTGCGCAGTGAGCCGATGAGCTCATCAAAGCGTTGGGCAGACACCCGACCTTTCAGTTCCGTATCGATCATGAGCGCAGGGCCGAGTGCGCAATTGCCAAGACAGTAAACAGGTTCCAACGTGACGGCTCCATCGGCGCTGGTCGAATGAAAGTCGATCCCGAGCGTCTTCTTGGCATGGGCCTCCAGATCGGCCGCGCCCAAGGCCTGGCATGCCTCCGCGCGGCACAGATGGACCACATGGCGGCCGGCGCGCCGGGTGCGGAAATAGTGATAAAACGTGACCACGCCATGAACTTCGGCACGCGAAAGGTTGAGTTCACCCGCGATCAGCACGACCGCCTCCGACGGCACGAACCCGATTGCATTCTGTACCCCATGGAGGATGGGGAGGAGCGCCCCGGGCTGATCCTTGAGCTGCGTGCAAACTTCCAGCACCCGGGCACGTTCCGCCAAGCGTAACGCGTCAGGCGGCTCCGTCTGGATGGGGATCACTCGCCGCTCCGAGGTATTGGTCATGGGGATTGGCTCATACTGGTCTATATCGCGGGGCATAGCCACGACGGGCTCACTCATTGATTATGTGACCACTAAAGCGCAGCTTCGCCAATATGAAATTTCGTGCATAGGGGCGCCAAACGGCCAATGTTGCGATGCAATACATTGTTCACGCGCGGGGCGTAATGCTCGGTGGGCTGCAGGTGTATAAGATAGATAAGGACAGGATTTCGGGGGAGGGACCGCCATGAGCGACCGATCGGAGCCTGCGCAGTATTCATCGCGAGCAGCGGCCGTTGTTGCGGCAACGCTGGTCGCCCTGATCTTTGGCTTCTCGCCCCGGAACGCGCCGGGCACGGTGCAAGCGGTGCCTCCCTCGGTCGGTTCGCCCACTGTCCCACCGGCGGCCGCTACGGCGGAGGCAGTCGACCAGCTCGCCGAGATCATGGTGCAGACGCGCGAGCCCCGCTACGTCGCACCCACTCGCCGTGATCAGATCGGCAGGATCTGGGCCCCTGTGCTCATCAATGGTCGCGGGCCCTTCCGATTGGTGCTGGACACGGGTGCGACCAGTTCGGGGGTGACGGCCATGGTCGCGCTGGCGCTGGGCATTCCCACCGATGAATCACCGCACGTCATGCTGCGCGGTGTGACGGGAACTGCCGACGTGCCCACCATCAAGGTCGACACGCTCACCGTCGGCGACTTGGCCGTGGACTCGCAGCTCCTGCCCATCGTGCCCGACGCGCTGGGAGGGGCGGAGGGCATCCTCGGCTCCGAGGGACTGCGCAACAAGCGCATTTTCATCGATTTCCGCCACGATCAGATATCCATCGCCTATTCGCGCGACGAGCGCCCCGCCCGTGGATTTCTGATCGTGCCATTCAGGCTGGTCCATGGACAACTGATCGTGGTCGACTGCCAAATCGGGGGAGTTTTCACTCACGCGATCATCGATACGGGCGGGCAATCCACGATCGGCAACGTCGCGCTGCGCAACGCGCTGTCCGTTCACAACTTTGGATTCCACGGCAGGCCGGATCAGATCACGGGCGCGACCTTGGACGTGGAGAATGGCGAATACATCGAGACGCCCGCGATTTCAATGGGGCCGATTCAGATACGCGACTATGGCGTGACGTTCGCGGACGTGTACATTTTTAGACATTGGCACTACACCAGCGAGCCCGCGATCATGATCGGCATGGACGCGCTCGGAACGCTCGACACGCTCATCATCGACTATCGGCGCAAAGAGCTGCAGATCCGCACGTCTCACGCCGGGTAAACGGCGAAGCGCTTGGTCCGCGTGGGCTCGCTCGGCAACGCGCGCGGTCGCTGCTTTTTTCACGCGATTGCGCCAGAATGAGCGGGCACTCGGGCGACGGAGAGTCGATGGTCAACAAGCCAATGATCGTGGTCGCGGCGGTGGTAGCCGCGCTGGGGGTGGGTAGCGCCTACTACTTGCACAAGCGCCATGCCGAGCTGCCCAACCCGGCAGCCACCGGGACGCCGGCGCCCTCGACGCCCGCTTCGGAGCCGGCGATAGCGAATCCCGTGCCGAGCCCGCTGTCCGCGGTGCAGACCCCTCTGCCGGCGCTGAACGACAGCGATCCGGCGATCAAGGATGCGCTCGGCGCAGCGCTCGGTAGCGATGCCATGCAGTACCTGGTGCCGGAGAGCATCGTGCGCCATCTCGTGGTGACCATAGACAATTTGCCGCGGCAAAAGACTTCCGTGGCCAAGCGTCCCACCGTGTCGCTGGGGGGGCCCTTCCTGGCGCAAGGCGATGAGCTGAACGCGACCTTGGACCCCAAGAATTATTCGCGCTATGAGCCGATGATCGACGCGGTGCGCAAGCTCGACATGCAGCGCGTGGCCGACGTGTACCTGCGCTTCTATCCGTTGTTCCAGAGCGCCTACCAGGATCTCGGCTATCCGAACGCCTACTTCAACGATCGGCTGGTCGCGGTGATCGATTCCTTGCTGGCGGCGCCCGAGCCGGCCGGGCCGATCGAACTGACGCGACCGAACGTCATGTACACGTTCAGCGATCCCACGCTCGAGGCTTTGCCCGCGGGCCAGAAATTATTGATCCGCATGGGCCCGGACAATGCGGGTGTGATCAAGGCGAAGCTGCGAGAGTTGCGCTCGATCGTATCCGCCGGACGGCCCGGAGCGGCATCCTCGACCGGCACGCCGGTAGCGTCCAAACACTGATCGATCAACGGCTGCGATGCTGTCGCCGGCCGGCGACAGTACGGCTTGGCTCGCGTTACATTTGCTTCACGGAACCACCTGTGTCTCACACTGTGACGTTATATGAGTTCAAAGCAGCGTCGCTTCAATACGCTGCATTCAATCGATAACCAAGCAAGGCAGGAACATGTCGACCCCATTGCAAAAGTCATTGTTGTGCTCGGTGGCCGCTGGGAGTTTGCTGGCCGGTTGTGTCGCCACCGTGCGAGTGCCCGGTCCGCCGCCACCACCGCCACCGCCCCGCGTATATATCGCGCCTCCGCCGCCGCCCGCTGCGGCTCCGGTCGAGGTCCAGGTCCAAGCGAGCGAGGCACCACCGCCGCTCCCTGACTACGAGCAGCCGCCCTGTCCGGAGGACGGATGGATGTGGACGCCTGGTTATTGGGCCTACTCGACCGGCGGTTATTACTGGATCCCCGGCACCTGGGTCGCACCGCCTCAAGTGGGCGTTCTCTGGACACCGGGCTATTGGGGCTTCGTGGGCGGCGTCTACATGTTCCACGCCGGCTACTGGGGACCGCACATCGGATTCTACGGCGGGGTCAACTACGGTTACGGTTACGGCGGCGCAGGCTTTGCGGGCGGCCGCTGGGTTGGCAATTCCTTCGCGTACAACACCGCGGTCGTGCACGTGAACAACACCGTCGTGCACAACACCTATGTGAACAACGTGACGGTCAATAATATCACGGTGAACAAGGTGAGCTACAACGGCGGCTCGGGCGGCACTGCCGCGGCACCCACCGCTCAGGAAAGAGCGGCGATGGCCGAACCGCACGCAGCCCCGACACCGGCCCAGACTCAGCACGTCCAGGAAGCCGTGCGCAATCCCCAACTCGCCGCCAAGGCGAATGGCGGTCATCCGGCGATCGCTGCCACCGCTCGGCCGGCATCGTTCAACGGGCCGGGTGTCGTGAGTGCGAAGGGTGCACCGCCGCGCGCACCGGCGCCCGCCGCAGCGCCTGCCACTCCAGCGGGTTCGCACGCGCCGGTCAATGCCTACCGGCCGCCCGCGAATGGAGCGCCGCATCCGCAAACCAATGCACCGGCCGCGGGCAGCCGCCCCCCCACTCCGGCCGCCAAAGCTGCCGCTCCCAAGCCGAAACCCAAGGCTCCGCCGGAGCGTAGAGAGGGTGAACGGCCCTAAGGCTGCGATGATTTCGCGGCGCTTGGAAGTTTTTGTAACGTGACGAGCTGCCGCGCGGCTGAACCGCGCGGCACGCCTCGCGCCGGCGAGAGGGGGCTTCCCCCTGCGGTCGGGAAATTCCCACGTGGTGCCGGGTCGTTCGCCCGTAGCTCCAGTGGCGAGCGACACGCATTATTCGCTGGTCGAGCTGACCCTTTTGCGCCGATGGGCGAACATTACAAGGAGCAGGTCATGAACCTTATTCTAAACCGCCGATACTTGGCGGTCCGAGCCGTAATTGCCGCCTCGGTCGTCGGGTTGAGCACGCTGTCGATCTCTGCCGTCGCGCAGGACCAATCCCCGCAGGAGGCCGATCAGCAGAGAGCCGATCAGCACATGCCTGCCGGCGCGGATGCCGACACCGCCGCGCGCGTGAAATCTGCATTGAGATCCGATCCCACCTTCGACGCGAAACACATCAGCGTGTCGATGGAGAAGGGGAGCGTGGTCCTCAAGGGCGTTGTGCAGGACAATCGCGAGCTGCTCAATGCAACTCAGATTGCTACTAAAGCGGCGGGTGACCACAAAGTCATCAACCACCTCACCATCAATCAGAACTTCCCGAATGCGCCCTAGCGGCCTTCGCTGATCCAGCATCAAGCTGGCGGGCGTCCACCCGGGCTAATCCGGGTGGAGGGTTCGACCACTCATTTGGCGCAGGGCCGATTGCTGCCCACCGGTGGCTTGGTACCGAACGCTCGTGCGCGCCCTGCCAGGCCGCAAGGCGAGCTTGCAGCGCGTCCACCGTCGCGTCCACCGTATTGCAGGGAGTGCGAGCGGAGTGCATGATCGACGTGCAGGACAAGGACGTGCAGGACCGGGAGCGGACTTGACAATATCAATCGGGGTGCCGTGAGCGAGGCGCCGCGAGCGGGAGGTGGGCTATGGATTCACTGAGCGTCACGGTCTCCGACGGCGTTGCGACTTTGCGCATACAGCGGCCGCAAGTAAGCAACGCGATTGACATATCGATCATCCGCTCGCTTCACCTGGCCCTCGACCAAATCCAGAAAGGCGAGGGCGGTGCGCGCGCCGTGATCATCACCGGAAGCGGCGAGGTGTTCTGCAGCGGGCTCGATCTGCATTCGGTGGACCTCAACACCCCGCAGGCCAGACAGCGCGCGCACTTCGAGATGCGCCGATTCATGGACCCGCTGATCACCCGCCTCAGCGGATTCCGCTACCCGATCATCGCCGCCGTGAACGGTGCTGCAGTCGGCGCCGGCATGAGCTTGGCGCTCGCCAGCGACATCATCATCGTGGGTGAGAGTGCCTATTTCTGTCCGTCCTTCTCCCGCCTGGGGTTGGTGCCGGATGCGGGAATCACCTTTCATTTGGCGAGACGCATCGGCGGTGGGCGCTCCCTGGCCGCACTCATGCTGGCGGAGAAGATCAGTGCCAAAACGGCGCTCGATTGGGGTCTGGCTTACGCCGTTGCGCCGAACGGCCAGGTGCAGGCGAGGGCCCAGGAAGTCGCTCACAAGCTCGCATCCGGTCCTTGCGCCGTGCTCGGTCAAATCCGTGCCCTGCACGCCTCCACCTTCGACAACTCGCTGCAGGAACAGCTGCGGGCTGAGCGCAGCGCGCAAGAGATGAGCCTGGAGACGCACGATTGCGTCGAAGGCGTCAGAGCCTTCTTCGAAAAGCGAGAACCTCACTTCTCAGACCACTGAGCGTGCCAGCGAGCGCACTTGCGCATCGATTTCGCGAATGTCCGCGGGCGTGCTGCGACAGCAGCCTCCGATGAGGCGGGCTCCCGCACGATACCAATTGCCCACGTGATCGGAGATGCGCAAACACTGCGCATGTCCGGTCCAGCGCTTTTGGCGGGCATCATAGGCTTCCCCGGAGTTCGGGTACGCGAGCAGCGGCTTGTCCGCCTGTGCAGCCATTCTCTCGAGGATTTCGGTCACGTAGGCCGGCGCCGTGCAATTCACGCCAATTGCCGCCAGTTGCTCGTGGCCGCGCAAAGCGGCGGCGCAATCGCCGATCGCCTCACCGAGCGAATTGCGGCCGCCGTCCACGCATGAAAAGCTGATCCACGCGCTGACCGCGGGAAACTCCTGCAGCAATCGGGCGAGGACCAGCGCCTCGCGCAGGCACGGCAGTGTCTCGAATGCCAGTAAATCGGCGCCGGTGCTCGCCAAGATCTCGAGGCGCGGGCGATGGAATCGCGCAAGTTCCGCATCGCTTACCGCGTAATCGCCGCGATACTCCGATCCGTCCGCCAGCATGGCGCCGTAGGGTCCAATGGAGGCCGCCACGAGCGGACGGCTGCGCGATTGCCGGTTCGACGGCGCTGCCCAGAAATCGTCGCGAGCGGCCGTCGCGATCGCCACCGCATCGCGCATCAGGCGCTCGGCGTCCTGCCTGCCGATGCCGCGGCGCTCAAATCCTTCGAAGGTCGCCTGGTAGGTCGCGGTGGTCGCCACGTCGGCGCCGGCGATGAAGTAATCCCTGTGCACCGCGTGGATCGTCTCGGGCGACTCGATCAGGCATTTGGCCGACCAGAGCGGATCGCGAAGGTTCACGCCGCGCCGCTCGAGCTCGGTTGCCAGCGCGCCGTCGAGAACGATGATCGGGCGAGCCGCGGGGTTGTCGGCAAGCCTGTCGGCAAGCCTGTCGGTAAACGGGTTCAAGGCTTTCTCCCGGCCACGGATCGTGCACATGCGCCGCGCGCCACGCCGTTCAGCGCGCGCGATCCGCTCACATGGCCACTGCCCGTCACGAAATAGCGCAATCGTGCCTCGGCCCCCTTGGTGAGGCCGATGCGCACGCTCTCGCCAATCGCATCGACCGATGTACCGTCCTCGCCGATCCACAAGCCTCCGCGCCGGCACAGGTCCATGCCGTCATGCCGCAGATCGATGCCCAAAGCCTGCGCCAAGCGGCCCGGCCCGCGCGTGAGGTCGCGCAGAGTTCCGGTGCCGCGGGCGCGCCGCATGCGCTCGATTCCGCACATCGGTTCGAGGGCGCGCAGAAGGACCCCGCTCCCGATACCGGCGGCTTCGCTCGATACGTTGAGCATATAGGACGTGCCGTAACACAAATACACGTAAGCATGGCCCGCTTCCAAAAAAAGCGATTGATTGCGTGGGGTCATGCCGCGAAACGCATGACAAGCCGGGTCAGCCACGAGATAGGCCTCGGTCTCGACGATGCGGCCGCTGAGCACGCGCCTGCCGATCTCCCGCACCACGATTTTGCCGAGGAGGAAGCGAGCAAGCGCCACCGTGTCACGAGGCAGCATCGCTCGCTCGAGTGGCGCAATCCCGCGCGGGCCGGGGAAGGCTGCCGGAAGATTGATTCGACGGGGCGGCGAGTCGCGCAATGGTAATCTCAACGCAGCGAAGACTACCGGATTATTGTGACCACTTCCGCCGCGTTCAAGTCGAAATCCATCGGGCTGCCCTTCGGCGGCCTCGCCATCGCCATGATCAGCGTCCAGGTGGGCTCGGCGCTGGTGAAAGGATTGTTCCCGCTGGTTGGCGTGGCAGGCGCCACGACCCTGCGGCTGGTGCTTGCGAGCCTGATCCTCGCGGCGGTATGGCAGCCCTGGCGGGCGCGACCATCGGTGCGGGAGGCCCGCATCATTCTGATCTACGGCGTCTCGATGGGGTGCATGAACTTTTTTTTCTACTCCGCGCTGTCGCGTATTCCCCTGGGCATCGCGGTCGCGCTCGAGTTTACGGGTCCGCTCGCAGTTGCCATCGCGGCCTCCCATCGCGCACTCGACTATCTATGGGTCGCCCTCGCGGCGCTCGGGCTGCTCGCGCTCCTGCCGTTGGGCCATGGGTCGGTTTCCGTGGTGGGCATCGCCTTTGCGCTCGGAGCTGGCGTGTGCTGGGCGCTATACATCGTATTCGGACGCAAGGCGGGCGACGCGCACGGCGGAGTGACCACCGCGCTGGGCACCCTGATCGGCGCCCTGGTAATCGCTCCCATCGGGGTGGTGCAGGCGGGCGGAGCGCTGTTCAACCCGCAGGTCCTGCCGGCCGCCCTGGGAGTGGCCATCCTGTCGAGCGCGCTGCCGTATTCCCTGGAGATGTTCGCGCTTACGCGCATTCCCACCAGGACCTTCGGCGTCCTGATGAGCGCGGAACCGGCGCTCGCTGCGCTGTCCGGCCTAGCGTTCCTGCACGAGCGGCTGTCGGTGATCCAATGGGCGGCGATCGCCAGCATCATGGCCGCCTCCGCCGGAAGTGCGGCGACCAGTTCGACCGACGCGGCATTGATCAAGGACTGACCGGACGGGTATGCGCCCTCATCCCACCAGATTCACGGCGAGATAAAGCACCGCGGCGCCCACCAGCGTCATTACGGTGGTGAGAAACTTCGGATGAGCGTGGTAGCTCTCGGGGATGAGATCGCTCGCGCCGATGTATAGAAAGAAACCCGCGAACAACGCCAGCACCAATCCAAACCCTTCGACGCGCAATTTGAAAACAGCCGTTGCCGCGATGCCCGCTACCGGCGCGATCGCATCGAGGAGCAGCCACCAGAGCGCACGCGAACGGCCCCCGTGATACCTGAGCACCAAGTTCATGGTGTTGATGCCGTCGGAGAAATCATGCGTCAGCACCGCGATGGCCACGATGATTCCCACGCTCTTGGAGGCCTGAAACGCCAACCCGATCGCCACGCCATCGAGCAGGCTGTGCACGCACAAGATGCCGGCGCCCACTGCGCCGCGCGGCAGGGCGGCGGCGTGGAACAGCAGGATGCGGTCGAGCACCAGATACGCCAGAAAGCCGAGTGCTGCCACGGACAAGAGAGTGCCCGCCTCGTGAAAGCGCAAGCCCAATGCGAGCGACTCCGGCAGCAGATCGAAAAACGCCACGCCGATCACCGCCCCGGCACTGAAACCCAGAATCAGATGCAGCTTGTCGCGCAGACCGAGCGCCAGCATGCCGCCGGCCAGGGTGCTCGCGAAGGCCGCGAAGGCGATGACGATCAATAACACGGGCGCTCGATTCCTTGTTCCCACGCCCCGCACGCGGCGGAGTATATTGTCGCCATTCAAAACACGGGAGGCGACGTGAGCTACGACGCATATCATAAACGCAAAATCGGTAATCACGTGTTGAAGCCGGAAACGCAGATGATGGGGTTCGGCTACGATCCTTCCTTGTCCGAAGGCTCGCTCAAGCCGCCCATCTTCCTGACCTCGACATTCGTCTTCAAGACCGCGCAGGACGGAAAGGATTTCTTCGACTACACGTCCGGGAGGCGCGAGCCGCGGGCGGGCCAGGCCGCCGGTCTCGTCTATTCGCGCTTCAATAATCCGAACCTCGAGGTGCTAGAGGATCGGCTCGCGCTGTGGGAACAAGCCGAGACCGCCGCCGTGTTCTCGAGCGGAATGTCCGCGATCTCGACCGCGCTGTTCGCGTATGTGCGGCCGGGCGACGTGATTCTGATGAGCCAGCCGCTGTACGGGGGCACGGAAACACTGATCCTCAAAACGTTGCCTGCGTTCGGCGTCGGCACCGAGGGGTTCGCTGACGGGCACGATCGCGCGGCCGTCCGGGATGCGGCCGAGCGCGCCAGTGCCCGCGCACGCGCGAACGGCGGCAAGGTCTGCCTCATCATGACGGAAACTCCTGCGAACCCGACCAACAGCCTGGTGGATCTTGCGCTCATGCGCGAGATTTCCGCCGAGATCGGCACGCGGCAAACCGGCGGCCGTCCCCCGGTGCTCGTGGACAACACCTTTCTCGGTCCGGTCTTCCAGCATCCACTCGCGCTCGGCGCCGATCTGGTGCTGTACTCGCTCACCAAATACGTCGGGGGCCATTCCGATCTCGTGGCCGGCGGCGCGGTCGGCGCACGCAGCGTCGTCGAGCCGATCAAGAGGCTGCGCGGCGCACTCGGCACGCAGCTCGACCCCAACACCGCGTGGATGATCATGCGCTCGATGGAGACCTTGTCGTTGCGCATGCACAAGTCCGCGCAGAACGCGGCGCAGGTCGCCGAATTTCTGCGCACGCACCCCAAAATAGCCGGCGTCAACTACCTGGGGTTTCTCGCCGCGGACGATCCGCGCAAGGGAGTGTTCGAGCGCCAATGCCTCAGTGCGGGCTCGACCTTTGGTTTCTCCGTCAAGGGCGGTGAGGCCGAGGCATTTCGCCTGCTCGACGGGCTGCAGTTCATCAAGCTGGCGGTGAGCCTCGGCGGAACTGAGACCTTGATCTCGCATCCGGCGAGCACCACACACTCCGGCGTACCCAAGGAGACCCGCGACCGCATCGGGATCAGCGATGCGCTGATTAGAATCTCGGTCGGCATCGAAGACCCCGATGATCTCATCGCCGATCTCGGGGAGGCATTGAATGCGGTCTAAACCTCGTTTCCTTTCGATCGCGCTGGTCGTGCTGGCTGCGTCGTTTCCCGCTGTTCTGCGCGCTGAGGGCGCCGGCACTGGCGCGCCGCTGAGCGAGCCGGCGCCGATGCAGGCTGCGGGGCCCGCGGACATCGTCTACCGCCACGGCTACGTCTACACGGTGGACGCACATGACAGCGTCCAGCAGGCGTTGGCAGTGCGCGGCGGCGTCATCGTTTATGTCGGAAGCGATGCCGGCGCGACCGCCCTGATCGGCGAGCACACGCGCCAGATCGATCTTCACGGGCGCATGTTGATGCCGGGATTAGTGGATGGACATATGCATCCACTCGAGGGCGGGGCATCGCTCTTGAAGTGCAACCTGCAATACCTGCAGCTGACCGTCGCGCGGCTGCAGGCCGGAATCCAGAAGTGTCTCGACCAGACGCGCGCTCGCGAGCCCGATGGCTGGCTGGAAGTCGTCGCGTGGTTTCAAGAAGGCATGATTCCAGCCGGTACGCAGGTGACTCGGGCGGCTCTGGATGCGCTCAAGACGCAACGGCCGATTCTCGTGGTCTCTTCATTCGGCCACACGGCGCTGGTGAATTCTCGTGCCATCCAATTGGCGGGCATCAACGCCGCCACGCAGGCACCGCTCGGCGGTAAAATCTGGCGCGATGCCAAAGGCGTTCCCACCGGACTTTTGGAGGATGCCGCTCAGGAGCTCGTCACCAAGCTCGTGCCGACGCCGACGCCGAGCGAGGATGTGCGCTCCGCGCAGGCCGCGCTCGATGTGATGCGAAAGCAGGGCATCACCACGTTCTTCGACGCCATGGCGCTCGATCGCGATCTCGCCGCGTTCGCCGCGGTGGAGCGCACCGCAGGCCTGACGGCGCGGCCACATTTCGCCATTCTGATCACCCCACCCGACGGCAGGGATCCCGAGAGAGCGGTCGCGGCTGCGTCCGCACTCGCGCACCGTTACGACGAGGGAAACGTGCGCATCGCGCCCTCGATCACCGTTCGCAACGTGAAGCTGTTTCTCGACGGAGTCATCTCGGCGCCCGCGCTGACGGGCGCCATGCTAGAGCCTTATTTCGAGCCTCGAGGAGCCGGAACGAATCTGCGTTGGGCGCAAGGCAAGAATCGCGGGCCTGACGTGTATTTTCCCGCGCCGGTGCTGCGTGCATTGCTTATCGCCGTGGCGGGCGCCGGTTTAGAGCCGCACATGCATGCGGACGGGGACCGCGCCGTCCACGAAGGGTTGGACGGAATCGAAGCGCTGCGAGCGCAGTTTCCCGACAAGGACATCCGGGCCGCGATCGCCCACGACGAGATCGTGGATCCGCGCGACTTCGGCCGCTACAAACAGCTCGACGTAATTCCGGTGCTTTCGTTCCAATGGGAAAAGCAGGCGTCCGACACAGTCGACAACGCGCGCGACTACATGGGCCCGGCGCGCTACAAGTACATGGAGCCCGCCGCGTTTCTCGCGGATGCCGGCGCGCGCGTCGCATACGGCAGCGACTGGCCGGTGGATCCGCTCGATGAGTGGTTCGCGCTCAAGGTGGGCGTGACTCGGACCAACTCGCCGGCCAGCGGCCCGAAATATGCGGGCCGCCGCTTGAGTGAGGATGCCGGCTTGTCGCGCGCCCAGGTGCTGCGCGCCATCACCATGAATTCATCCTACGAGCTGCATCAAGAGCAGGCGACGGGCTCACTGGAAAATGGCAAGTTCGCGGATCTGATCGTCCTCGACCGCAACGTGCTCAAGATCCCGGCCGAGGAGATCGCCGAGGTGAAGGTATTGCAGACGGTCGTGGGTGGCCGGGTGGTTTACGAGGCCGACGGGTTCGATTCACCGCAGCTGCACTAGCGCCTCTGATATCAGCGCGGCCGCTGCGCGCCGATACTGACATCGGTTCGACTGCGGGTGGAGACCTCGACGTTGGTCTTTCCCTCGTTGGGGAACGTCCACGGCAGCGGCAGGTTGTCGGATATCACTGTGAGGACGTGGTGTCCGCTCGCCACCGCCGGAAAGTCGAATCGGCCGTTCGCGTCCGTTTGCACCGAAAACCGGCCGTCGAGCAACACCGTGACATTAGGCGCGCCTGCCTCACCGGCATCCAGGCGCTGATTGTAGTTGGCATCGAGATAAACCACTCCGGCAATCTCCCCGGCTCCCGCGCCGGGTGCGCCGCCCATCGGCGCGAAATGCGATCCCGCAGCCCGCTTGTAGCGAAGGGTCAGGAACACGCCGCGCTCGTCGACCGCCGGAACAGCGGTCGGCACGGGTGGCGTGAGCGGCGAGACCACGGTAAGCGGTGCCCAGGAACTGGTCCGGCTGTCGTAGTAAGTTGCCAGGATCTGCCAAGCGCGCGAGAGCTGGAAGGTCATGGCGACATTGGCGGATACGCCCGGCGCGGCCCGACCCTGCACGGTCGTCGCCCACTGCACGTTGCCTTCCACGCCCAGCCGGGTGGTCAATTGCCCACCACCGGATGCGGCGAGGCCCAAAACGGTGCTGTCCTGCTCCAGATCGTTGACGAGCGCGCCGGTGATGCGCTGTAGGTAGGTCGATGTGCTGAACCGGATGCCGACCGGCATCGACCAGTTTTGATTCACGGTCAGGGTGGCGTCACGGCCGTTTGGGGTGCTGGCGAAATCCGCCTGCTCGCGGCTGATGCCCCACGGATTGACGTGATCGACGTAGCCCTCGAGCGACCAGCCGTTGGCGCCATCCGTGCGGCTGATGTTGGCGACGCCGCCGAGCCCCAAGTCGCGCGACAACTGGTAGCGGGCGTCGCCGGTGAGGAAGGTGGTATCGGTGCCAAGGCCCGACACCGAGCGGACTTCGTCAAGGCCCACGTCGGCCATCCATTGCCGACTCTGATAGTCGAGCCGGTAGTAGCCGCCCTGCACGTCGTTGGAGATCGGCTGGTTGCCCCAGGTCAGGTTGGGGTCGATCCGAAACAGGCCGGCATTTTGTTGAAACCGTCCCTGCACGATCGAGCCATCGACCCACGCACCGGTGGCGTTGGGCTTGCCGCTCACATCGCCATCCAACAAGTTGAACTGAAGCCGCTCCCCGTGATCCTGCCAGGCTGCGGTCGCCAGCCCCGTGGTGGACGACATCAGAGCGGGCGTATCGACGATGGAGCCGATCGCGAGGTTCGTGTCGTGGACGTCGACTAACTGGCCGCCGACGACCCAATTCGACACGGGAGACCACTGTGCGCCGACGGTGGAGGTGGAGCCGCCCAAGGTGTGAAAATCGGGCACTTCGATGCCGTCGAACAGTCCCGGCACGCCGCCGCCCGCGACCAGCTGCAGGCCCTCGGGTCCGCGCCAATCGGTAGTGAGACCTTGTATCGGGCTGGTGGGCAGGTAGAAGCGCGGTTGCGATCGGGCCAGCCCTATTTCGGGTGTGTTGATGTCTCCCAGCCCATTGTCCACCTGCCAATCGCCGTCGAACGGCATGCCTCGCTCCCTGAGCGTGAGCACTCCGCCCTGACCTTGTTCCGATGGACCCAAGCCGGAGCCGCCGGTGCGTGCGGACCCGTCGAGCGACCATGCTCCGTAATTTTGAGTCTCCCATTGCGATCTGACCACGACGCCGTTTTCCACCACGCTGTTGGTGGAACTCCCCTCCCGAGAGCTCAATGCGCTCACCACCCCATCGACTTGAAGTGAACGGGCCAACCCCTGGCTGTCGCTGCCTGTGCCGTCTGCGGTTGAAATGTCCGGCGCAAGCGATCCCCCGGCAATGTATTTATCCTGGTAGACCGTTGTCCCCGGCAGATTGACGGCGCTCCAAGTCTGCGGCGCCGGCGCTGACGGCTGTTGCGCCCAAACCGCGGCCGATGCGGCGACTCCGCCCAGCCCGCACAGACCGAGCACGAGCCGGCGGGCTGAGGTTGAAAGGAGTTTCATTCAAATCGCTGGTCGACTTCGGTCTTGTGGTTGCCCCACTCGAGCGTGCCCTTCACCGTGACCGGGAACGTGAGCGTCGGGTGATCGTTGGTGGCGTTCGAGGGCGTCAAAAAAACCTCGCGCGTTTCCAGCGGAAGGATCGGAAAATCCGACGGCGTGAAATCGTAGGAGATTCCTTTGGCATCGGTACCGGTGAGATATCCGCCCACCCGGCCATGGGCGGTGCCGCCGTTGTGAATGCGCAAGGTCGGCACTTGCTGCCCGTTGAGTGTTGCCACTTCCGGTGCGAGCACTTCCAGATCCGGTTCGCCATCACCCACCGTCAAGTAGACGATGATGCCGATGCGTCCGGTGACCGGCACATTCAAGCCGTTGCTTTGCGCGATCGAGGGCTGATCGCCCTCGACCATGACGGCAAAGCGGCATTCACCCGCCGGGGCGTTCGCGGGCACAGCCACTTCGAAGCGATATCGCAAAGTGCCTCCGCCGGGCACCACCACTTCCTGGCGTTCGAGTGCGACCCAGGGTCGGCAGCTGCCCTCCTGGAGTTCGTCGTGGAAGCTCACGCTGAAATCCGGCCCCAGCGTCCAGTCCGCCGTATGGATGAGGAACTTCGCCGGAGAGCTCGATCGGTTGCTCACCTCGATGACGCTGCGCGAAGTCTTGCCGGGCTTCGTTTTGAGCTCGAAGCGAGGGGGCGAGACCATCGCCGCAAAGCCCTGAGCCAGCACCGATCCAGAAAGAAAGATCGCACCCAGGCAAGCTAAAACCGATAACGTCCGTCGCATGATCAGCTCTCATCCATCTCGAAGTGATAGGTGATCGGCACCGCCCGCCGCATCAGGGCGCCGTCGACGACGAAGTTGAGTGTCAACGTGTCCTCCATGAACGGCGTCGTGATAAGACCCGAATAGACCAACACGCGGTTGCCGGACTGCACCTGGCCGGGCTGAAAGTGCCCCTGAGTAAGCCACGAAAGACGGATCGGACCCGGCTGCTGCGCGGGCAGCGACAGGTAAATCCGCCCCGAATGCCTGAGCCAGGGCATGACGTTGAGGCGCACTCGCACCGTGGTCGTGCCGGTCATCACGTTATCGGCCATCGAGCGTGCCGGCGTCGCGGTCTTCCAGCGCATGCTCACGGCCGGTTCGAGCGCCTGGGTGCCCGAGTCGTCGATGATGATCGAATTAGCCTGCGCGGCCGCGCAGATTATGGTGAGTGCCAGGGCGAAAAAAAAATGCGCCCTGCTGCGGTACGCATCGTTCATGGCGCACTCATGGTGTAGAGCACTGCGCCCGTGTACGTGCCGGCCGGCGCCACGACGGTGTTCAAATAGGAAAAGGTCAGGCAACTTTCGTTCCAGCTGTTGCTCGCCATGGAACCCACGGTTTGCACGCCGCCGCTGACAAAGGTGCCCGCGGGAAAGGGTTCGGCACCGCTGTCACCGTTGCCGCTCGAGGTCCACTGGACCTGCGAGAACGCAATGCTGTCGCCGGTCGCGTCCTTCAATGCGCTCGGCACGGTGGCCGTGACACTGGCCGCGGCGGTGGTGGCGCCGGTGGTGCGATAGAAGCCGCCGATATAGAGCTGCGCGGGCACGCTGCAAAACAGATAGCCATCCAGGTAGCTGTTCGTGACCGTGCTGTTCGTGGTCATGGCGACGGCGGTGCCATTGCCGACGGAGCCGGATGCGACCGATCCCGAGACGAGGTTGACGGTGGCGTTGTTGCCCGGCGTGCCGCCGCCGTAGTTCGGTCCGCAATTGGGCGTTCCGTGAACCGGCGGATAACTCGTGCCGCCGCAGTAATCCTGGGTGAATGTACCGACGCCGACCTGCAGATAGATGGCGGTCGGCGAGGCCGGGTCGAGAGTGACCGTGTAAGCCGACGCGCCCGCCGAGAACGCCGCGATCAGCGCTGCACCCCACGACGCGGGGTGCAGGCTGACGCGGCTGAGTCGCACAGGGTGACCGGCCATCGCTTCAGGCTGCAATGCCCCGAGCGATGGCGTTTTGGCGCGCATGGCGAATCCCGTGCCGGAATTCCGGTTACGGCATCGTCGCGGTGTAAGTCACGATGCCGTTGTTCGCGGCAGTGCCACCGTAGGTGCCGGCCGGTGCCGCCACGCTGTTGGCGTACCCGAACGTCCACTTGGCATCGGCCTGAACCACCTTGTTGGTCGCGGTGATGGTCTCGGTCGAGGTGGTGTTGCTGAGCGCAGGCGCAGCCAGCAATGCGTAGCCGGTCGAATTGCCGGCCGCAGCGGTCGTGATCTGCGTGAACGGAATGGTATCGCCGTTACCGTCGCTCAAGGCGCCGGTCGCGGTGGCGGTGAGCGTGACGTTGCCGCCGTTGCCCAAAATCGCCGCAGTTTCGACGCCGCCGGTCAGGTCGCCGCCGGTGCCGACCACCGCCGTGCTGTTACCTACGGTTCCCGCAGGCACGGTGAAGGTGACGAGATCGGTGGTATTGACGGTCGTCAACGCTCCGGTGGTATAGGTCGATCCGGTGCCGACGCGCAAATACAAGAAGTGCGGAATGACGACTTGGAAATTCACGGTCGCCGCCGCCGTCAACGTTCCCGCGCCCGTCGTATAGGTGGAAGCCGCGGAGGCTACCAGCGGAAGCGCAACCGCCGCCGTGGCCACCAAGGCTTTTATTGCACTCGATAATTTCATTGTCTGCATCCTGTGCTGAAGTAGTGATTCGGGGGGCAAAGACCCCACACGCAGGCTGCATACTAGGGGACATGCCTAAAGTCACATTGATCCAGGTCGCAAATTCGATCCCGGCCGCTAAGGTTCAGGCGACCCCGGCCGATAACCTGCAGATTCTGTGCGCCAGGTCCCAGGCGCGAGCGCGCACGCGCGGCCGGTCCATAGGTCGCCAAGGGCGGCGGGGCAGCCGCGAGACAGGGATGATCGAGGCGGTCAGGGCATGCAAGCGGTGCAGGTGACTTCACCCGCGGTCGCGGGGGTGCCCGGCGGGATCGATGCCGGCCCTGCGGTCCGGCTCGAACCGGGCGTGCAGGCGACCTTCTGCGCAATGACTTTTCTCGCCGCGGAACTCAACAGCACGGTTCCACGGGCTGCCTCCGAAGAGCCGAAGGTTGCCGCAAGGGTGACGGTGTGATTGTTGCTGAAGATCGACACGTCGCGTGGAGCGCTCGCGGCATCCCGGGGCGCATCGAGCGATAGCACCGTCGGGATGATGATTTTGAATCGGACGCGCGCCGTCGCGCGCAGAGAGTCCCCGGCCCCCAGCTGCAGCTGCGAGTCGGCCGCCGCGAGAAAAGGTAGCAACATGGCCACCGAGCTCGCGAGCGTAATGCGAGCCGCTCGCAAGCCGTGTCTGAGGGGGGCGTTCACGCCCTAAAGTAGCGGCCGTCGGGCACCTAACTTGAGTCAGTGCGCCGCAACACCGGATCGCAGATGGAGTCGTGTTTGACGTAATATGACGCCGCCTGGACCCGTTCCCGGTGGCCGCCCCGGGATGCAGCGGTCGAATAACGAATAAACCGGCAATGGCGGCAAGCATGCGACGATCGATCGGGATCCTAATTTCAGGAATGACACTGATGCCTTGGGCGGGCGCGGGTGCGGCCGATGCCGCGGCGGATCTGTCACCCGTGGTGGTGATCGCCACGCGAGTGGCGGAATCGAGCTTCGAGATTGCGGCCTCCGTCGACCGCGTGAGCCAGGCCGAGATCCGCACCGGGCAGCTGCAGGAGAATCTGTCCGAGTCTTTGATCACCGTACCCGGAGTCTCGGCGCAAAGCCGGCAAAATTATGCTCAGGACCTGCAGCTCTCGGTGCGCGGTTTCGGCGCCCGCTCGAGCTTCGGCGTGCGCGGCGTGCGTCTGTATTCTGACGGCATTCCCGGCACGATGCCCGACGGCCAGGGTCAGTTCTCGCAGTTCGATCTGGGTTCGGCCGACCGCATCGAGGTGTTGCGGGGTCCGTTTTCGGCGCTCTACGGCAATTCCTCCGGTGGGGTGATTTCCATCTTCACGGAAGATGCGCCACCGGGCTACTTCCTCGACGGCACGGCGCAATACGGCACGTTCAACACCCAGCGCTACGCGCTCGAGACCACGGGCGATGACGGAACCCTGAACTACGTCCTCGATGCCGTACATTTTCAGACCGACGGCTACCGCTATCACAGCAACGCGGAGCGCGATAACTTCAACTCGAAGGCGCGCATTTCCTTGAGCGAGACACAGAGCGTTACGCTGGTGGCCAACGTGATCGACACGCCGTTCGTGCAGGATCCGATGGGCCTCACCGAGGCGCAACTGCAGGCGAACCGAAGCCAGGCCAGTCCGACGGCGATCATCTACGACACCCGCAAGGCGCTCGATCAGGAGCAGATCGGCGCGATTTACGAGAACACCTTGAGCGCCGCCGACACGCTCTCGAGCACGGTCTACGCAGGTCACCGTGCGACCACCCAATTTCAGTCCATCCCTCAGGCCACAGAGCAGAAGGAACCGCTCTACCCCGGCGGCGTGATCGATTTGAACCGTGTGTTCTACGGCATCGACACGCATCTCACCGACCAGCAAATGCTGGCGGGTACCGCGCTGCAGCTGGTCGGGGGGTTCGCGTATGACGACTTGGAGGAGTCGCGCCTCGGGCTGTTGAATTACGTGGGCCACGACCTTGGGGCGGAAGGCCTGGTGCGGCTCGACGAGGCGAACCACGTCTACGACCTGGCCGAATACCTGCAGGCGCAATGGGATCCGGATGCCTGGTGGCGCCTGACGGCAGGGGTTCGCAACAATGTGGTCGAGGTGGGCTCCAACCAGCACGTTCCACTTACCGAGAATCCGCACTCGAGCGTGCGCTATACGGCGGTGAGCCCCGTGGCAGGAGCCGTGTTCCACGCAACTCCGGACCTGAACTTCTATGCCTCGTACGGCAAAGGCTTCGAGACGCCTACGCTGAACGACCTCGCCTATCGGTCCACCAACGGGAGCCTGCCCGGTCTGAACATCGGGCTGCAGCCCGCTCGAAGCGATAATTACGAGGTGGGCGTGAAGGCCGGCAAGGGTGCGCTGCGGGCGGACCTCGCTGCGTTCTACATTGAAACGCGCGACGAACTCGCCGTGCTGCAGAATTTCAACGGCCGCTCGGTCGAGCAGAACATCGGCGAGACCTCGCGGCATGGCGCCGAGGCATCGCTGGATGCGGACTGGGCCGGCGGCTTTACCGGCCGCTTGGCTTACACCTTCATTCGCGCGGTGGTCGGCCAGGCGTACCAGACCTGTGTCGGGACGCCTTGTCTTCCAGCGACGGTTGCGGCCGGCCGCTACTTGCCCGCGGTGGCTCGCAATGCCCTGTACGCCGGAGTGACCTGGCGCTACGCTCCACTCGGATTTTCAGCCACGCTCGAGGAGCAGGCGCGGGCCAAAATCTATGCCGATGATCGCAACAGAGCGTCCGCCCCCGCTTACTGGGAAACCAGCTTTCACTCCGGCTTCGAGCAGCAGTTCCGGCGTTGGCAGCTGAGCGAATTCATTCGCCTCGATAACCTTGCCAATCGGGCCTACATCGGTTCGGTCATCGTCAACGAGAGCAATTCTCGGTATTTCGAGCCCGCGCCGGGCCGAACGTCCTACCTTATGTTCAGCGCGAAGTGGCGCGTCGACTGAAATACCCACCGCATTAACGTTCTTTCACCCCATCAAGTGCACCCAAACGTCCCGCTCGCGTTGTTGTCGTAAGGGAACCTGGGATTTGAAATGGCTTCGGGCGGTGCGCCACGCACCGCCCGGGCGCGGAGAGAGCAACCATGAGCAAAATGTCGGGTCTTGCGGTCGGAATCCTCGCAGCCGCGCTGGCGGTCGGGCCGATGCTTGCGGAAGCTCATCCGGGGGGCGGCGGTGGACATGGCGGGGGCGGCGGTGGACATGGCGGGGGCGGCGGCCATGCAGGAGGCGGGGGCCATTCGAGCGGTGGGGGAGGTCACTTCTCGGGCGGGGGCCACGCCGCTGCGGCGCCGCATTTTGCGGGAGGGGCGCATTTTGCGCCGGCTGCTCACTACGCCGGCGGCGTAGCTCGCGGCTATGGGGGCGGGGCGGCCGCTTATGGCGGGGCCGCGCGCGGCTATGCCGCAGGTGCTCATGGCTATGGAGGGGCCTATCGCGGAGCGGGCTATGCCGGTCGTGGATACGCGGGTGGCTATTACCATGGCGGATACGCGGGTGGCTACCACGGCGGATACGGCGGCTATCACGGCTATTCGACCGGTGCCTACTGGCGCGGCGGCTATTGGCGCGGGGGGTACTGGCCGCGGGCCTATTATGGCCTCGGCTATTCGTGGTTCCTGGCTGCCTTGCCGCTGGCGTATGCGACCTATTGGTACAGCGGCATTCCCTACTACTACGCCAACGATGTGTATTACACCTGGAGTCCCGACTACAACGGCTATGTGGCCACCGATCCGCCGCCCGTAGCAGACTCGAGCGGCGCGGGGCCCAATGCAGCCCCGCCGCCTGAAAGCCAGTACCCCTCCGATAGCCAGTACCCGGGAGACCCTAACGCTGCGGGCGCGGCTGCGGGCGCAGCTGCGGGCGATACTGCGAGCACGGCCTCCGCGGGCGCGCCTGCGCCGCCCCCGCAAGCGGGGGCGGGTGCTCTGCAAGGCCAGTCTCCGCAGGGGCAGCCGCAGATGTTCATATACCCGAAAGACGGCCAGAGCGAGGCGCAGCAGCGCACCGACAAGCTCGGATGCGAGAAATGGGCCTCGGATCAAATCGGCCTCGGGTCCAACGGGCCCGATTATCAGCGGGCGCTGGGCGCTTGCCTTCAGGGGCGCGGATATAGCATCAACTAGCCGTCCGCCCCGCCTTCGGACTACTAGTGATTCGCCGCGCTCGGCGCTCGGGCTACGCGCTCAGCGCTCGGGCTACGTGGAGCCCCAGCAGACCTGCGTATTCGCAGTGCCGCTGCTGTCGGCCGCGAGTTGGGTTCCGCTGCTATTGAGCGAGAAACTTTGACATGCCGAATCGCTCGTCTGGGGGGAATTCACGGGAACCGCGGTGATCGTGTAGCTGGCCGGCGTAGCGGGCGGAGCGGGATTCACGATGTTAATGGTGATGGTGTAGTAGCCCTGCGGCGAGGCTGACGCTCCGGCCGCGATCGGACAGGGCACCGGGTTTCCATTCCCATCCAAGTTGTACGTGAAGTACTGAGAGTAGCATCGCTCGAGCCCTTGGGCGTCCGCAGTCATCGTTCTGGTGGCGTCTGTGCGATTGGCTTTGTGCGTATAAGACATGTACGACGGAATTGCGATGGACGCCAGGATGGCGACGATGGCGGCGGCAATCATGAGCTCGATGAGACTGAATCCGTCATTCAGAAACACTTTTCTCCGTGCGCGCATGCTCATGTTCCCTGGTGCGCGACGACCGCTACGACCATCGCAGATGCCTTGTTCGCCGTCGGATCGAGCGTCAAGTCCACGACCTGACCCAACTCCACGGTGTGCGCCTGTTTGTCGGCGGGGCTGCCCGGCTTGAAATGGTAGACGCGATGATCGACCTCAATGCCGGAGCTCGTGGCCGCTGCGGTGACCGTCCCGGTGACGCCGGAGGAAAACACCCGCGATGCCCAACCCATATTCGGGCCGAAGCAGGTCAGGGCCGTGAGCGCTGCCAGGACCGTAAACATTTTTGCTGACTTCATTTGCGTATCTCCCACCATGCAGTTCGACTCTTGGATGAGCCCTTTTCGCCGATTGACTGAATTGTATCGTTCGACTCGGTGATCAGCTTGATGGCGCCGATCGAACCCAGATTGGCGGTTCGGATGGTGGGCGCCGCGGCAAACACGTTGCCGAGCGACATGCCCACCGGGTTCGCGCCGCCGATCGTATCGCTGCTGTTGATTTGACCGTCGTTGTTCAAATCGAACTGTGGGCTGGTGAAGAAACCGCCATTCGCATAGTTGAGCACATAGAGGTTGGAGGTTCCACCGGCGCTGCAGACGTTGGGCGAGGGCACATAGCTCGTCAGCACGAGTGCGCCGCCGCTCTCCAGCCGCGGGTCAGTCACCACGCGCTCGCCGGCATTCAGGGTGAGGTCGATGTACCAACCTTTGTTCGAGGTCGGTATGGAAACCGCATTGCCGGTCACGAGGATCGCCGGCCCGTTCGGCCCCGCAACCTGCGAGAGCGTCTGCTGCACGAGATTCCCGGTAGTGCGAGTGAGCGGCGTGGCGTAGGTCGCCGGCGGGTCGTAGATTCCGTAAATCGTCTGCGTCTGAACGTTCGACAGATCGGGAACTCCCAGCAGCTGCCCGGTGGCGAAGAACACCATCGTGCCGAGAACCTGCGGATAGCGCGGGTTGAGGCTGGCGACGGGTGAGGTGGTGATGGGTTGGCGATTGCCCGCGGCATCAGTTGCCTCGAACAGCACGGTCACCGTCCAGAGCGCTGGGTTCGCGTTCGAGACATCGACGCGCCACAAGTTGCCCTGCAAATCGCCCGCGTAGACGATATTCGCATACCCTGCGATCGCGCCGCTGCTGTTCACGGCGATGACGGTCGACAGGCCGTTGGAAGCACTTAGATTGCACGCTGCCGGGACGGCGGCGCAAAGATCGATCTTGGTCACCGGCGCATTCGGACCCAATTGCGCATTCAAGGCATAGAGGAACGGCTTCTGGCTCGGACTGTTGTAGCCATTGCCGAAGAACACCGTCCAGCCGCTCGACGTGCTCGCGATTGCCGGGGTGCTGAAACCCAATCCCATATCCACATCGCTGAAATCCCAGAGCACATCCGAGGCCAGGATCGACTCGCTGGTCACGTTGCTCGGGTACGTCACATCGAGCGCAAAGACGCTCTTGCCGCCTGCGCCTTCCGTGCCCACGAGCTCGGTGTGCCAGGTGGTGTCGGCGAACTGCACGTCGGAGGCCTGAGGCGATCCGTTCACGAAATATTGGTGAACCGCGTTGTAGTAGGGATTGACCAGATTGACCAGGTTGGCGTAGACGCCCTTCGGGATATAGGCGAATAGTTCGCTGCCTCCCGTCGGGGACGGAGGCAGCGGTGGAACGGGCGCGCTGGCGTCGAACGCATGCAGCATGCCGTCATTGGCGCCGACGTAGAGCACGGCGGGGCGATTCGCGTTCGCCTTGGCAAACGCCAGATAGGAGGGCGTTTGATTGGGTGCGCTGGGAGGTCCGACGTACAGCGGATTGCTGCTGACGATGTCGCCGAGCAGATGAGTGCGTTTTCGGAATAGCCCGCTGCCGACCGGCGGCTGCTCGAGGGCCGTGCTGCCGCGCAAGTATTGCAGCACGTCCTGGCCGCTCGGGTCCGGGACGAAGGTGGTGAGGTCCTGACCCAAGGTCGTGTTGTTCGCAATGCCGTGCGCGGGCGCGCCGGTGGTCCACTCGAATGGAATACCTGCGCCGTTCGCCCCGATAGTGGGATCGAATGTGGCGATCAGGCGCCCTGCGCTTCCCTGGGCATCGAGCATGGTCGCCGCGGACCAGATGGCATTGCCCGTCCCGGTGTTCACGCTCCCCGTGCTCGAGATGGGGAATGCGAAGAGGTTGCCGTCCCAGTCTTGATAGGTATCGGAGGTCAGGAACTGCGATTGGTACACGACCGACGTCGTGTTGAGGCCGGTGGAGTTGACCGCGGCCGAGGCGACCGATTGGGTCGCCGCCAAAATCTGGGTGATGATGACCTGCAGATCGGCGGTCACGGCGGCCGGGCTGTTGGCCGGGAAGTATCCTTGCGGATTCGTCGCACCCGGTGCCCCGGTACCGCCGGCGATCGCCATGGCTTGCAACGTGGCCGCTGCGGTGGGATTGACGCTCGGATCTACGCCCGCACCGACGCCGATGACGTAAGTTTTCACGCCCTGCACGTTGGCGAGCTGCCTGAGCTTCCAGATGACATCTCTCAGCGCCTGGTCATTGGTGTTGCCCCAATCCAGGGATCCATCGGGCAGAAAATTGGCGGTCATGCCGTACATGTTCGCCGAAGTGCTGCCGGGGGGTGGCCACAGGCCGCCGCCCAAATCCTCGGTCGGCAGGCCGTCTGTCACCAGCACCACATAGCGCTGCGCCGCACAGCCGTTGGAACTGTAGTTGCTGCCCGCATAAAAGCTCTGCGCACCCGCGATCAAGCCGGCGATCGGCGATTGAATCGCCGCGGCCTTGATCTCCGGCGTCCCGGTCACGCTCGTTTCCGCCGCCAGGGCAGGGGTGAAATTCGCCAGCGCGGCGGTAACAGAGGCGGGGGTGGGGGTGGCCCCGGCAGAAGTCGCCGCGCTGATCGGCACCATGATGTTGCCGTTATTGGAGGATTGGCCACCGTAGAACCCGAATCCGCGCTCCTCGTACATGACCTCCGTCGAGTAGGGCACGAATCCGGCATTGGTCGGGCCGGTCCATACCGCCCCCCAACAATTGCCTGCCGCGCCGCCGTTGCTGTAACGCTCGAACACGGCGCCCCAGTTGTAAGTCCATAGGAAGTCATTCGGGGGAAATGGGGTCAGAGGGTTTGGGCCGCCCGTCGTGATACACACCGGATCGATCCCGCCGGCGCCGGCGTAGAGCACGTCGTTGACCACGGGATCATCGCTGCTCGCGCCGACCACCATGAACGGTTGAGAATAAATGTTCTGGCTTGCGTAGTAAGTGTTGAGCTGATTGCAGTCGGGCGTGACCGAATCGGGTGGGTTGATATCCGCATGAAAGCACGGGTTGGCCACGTACTCCGTCACCCCCGGCACCGCGGGGCCCGCAAGCGAGGTGAAGGTGAAGCCGCCGGGCTGACTCATTTGATACACCCACGTGGTGTAGGGGTTGACACCCCACGTCTCGAAATCCATCAAGCCGAAATCGGCATCGGCGATGTAGGTGTTGAGGACGTCGGTGATGCCGGCCTTGGCGACGTTCAGGCGGCTCGCGGAATTGTCCTGGAGATAAGGACCGGCATTCACCGTGTACGGCGCCGTCACGCCATTCCCGGGATTGATCGGCGGCGTGAAGCCCGCGGGGATGGTGTACGCCGACGGCGAGCTCGAATTGAGCAAGTTCGCGTAGTTGGCTCCCAGCGCCCCCGCGCCGGTCATGATTCTGCCGGACAGGTCGCCGTCCACGGATTGCGAGTTCGCAACCGCGATCATGATCTGCGGGTGCGCCGGAATGGTGACGGTCATCGGTGTCTGGCTGATCGGCACGCTCGGCGGCGGTGCGGCCGATACCGAGGGCGCCACCGCCCAGCTCCATGCGGCGGCGAAACCTAGCGTCATCAACGCGCGCGCGAGACGTTGGCGAATCGATCTTAAGTGTTGCATAAAGATTTCCTGGCGAAACACGGCTAGCGAACGATACTTTGAATGGTGGTGGTCGAGGTCGAGTCGGCGCCCTGTCCGGTCGCCGTCACCCGGTAAACGGTGACCGGAGTCGTCGGCGCGGCGTACTGCACGTCGTTGATGCTTTCACCGGGCATGGCGACCGCCGGGAGATTCTCGATGATGAATTTAGGTTGCTGGGCGCCCGCGGGCACCGAGACGAGGGGCGGCCCCGGGTAGGGCAGAACGGCCACCGGATTGTTCCAATTCATGGTCGGTACGACGCTTCCGGCGGTCGGCGTGAGCTCGTACAGGCCATTGGTGTCGGCGGCGAAATTCGTGTAAATGCCGCTCAGCAGTCCGCCCTCGGCGGCGCGCAATGCCGCTTCGGCCGACTGCTCGGCGAGTTGATGATTGTCCTCATTGCGCGCCATGCGCTCTTCCACTGTCTGAAGTCGCGCGGCGGTTACGCCGATCAAGCTCAGAATGAGCAGTAAAATCAGGGCGATGAACAGGACCACGCCGGACTGAGCGGAGCGGCGAGGCGGCGATGTCACTCGATGATGCATGATGAGTCTCTTCCGGTCAGCTGGCCGAATTGCGTACGCCGATGGTTATCTCGAACACCTGACGCGCGCGCGTGTCGATGGGCGCCTGGACGGTGTTTCCCAGCAAGGTGTAGGTGGGCGCTGCCGCGGGCATGCGAGCCGAGCCGGGGGGACTTGCGGCGAGCACCGCGATTTTCACGCTGATCACCGTGTTGAAATCCGCCACCTGATCGGCGGTCACGTACTCCCCGACGGTCTGGGTGGCGTTCACATCCACGCCGTAGAGAATCTGCATCGCCTCGATATCGGGAACCAGCTCGGTGGCGAGGAAACCCCCGCCGGGGTTCGAGCCGGCATTCAGATCGGAAGCAAACAACGCGCCATCGCCGTCCGCGCCCTGGCCGATGAAATAAACGATGGTGTCGACCGGCGTCACCTGCGAGCCGATGCCGTAGCTCACCGGGAACGGCCCGGCGCTGTTGCCGGGCGCCGCGCCGCCGGCGCCATGCGAGACGACGGTGCCCGCGATGTTTGTGAGCATCATGACGGTGGCCTTGGTGCAGTCGGAGATCACCGCGAGCTGGTTGACCTTGAGATTTCCGAGGGCGTTGACGGTAAACGTCGTGGTGCCGTCGACGATGGCGGTGACATACGCCGCTTGACTGTTGGCCAGGGTTTCGCGCACCACCAGCACATCGCTGTTCTTGATCACCTGCGGCGCCGGCGTCATCAGCAATGGATCAAGATTGCCCTCGGCCGCGTTGCCGACCCAGTCCCCGGCCGAGCCATCGGGCGCCACCGGCGCGGCGGCCACGGTATAGGCGCCCGCGCCGCCGGTGCCTACGGCCTCCCAACCGCCGAGGGCTTGCGTGAAAGTGTAGGGCAGAGCGGGTACCGCGTTCAGCAGCGGAGTCTCGTACTTCGCCGTGCCGCAGGCGAGGTACCCTGCGTTGCGCACGGCCTGCTGCATCAGGCTCATCGCAAAGCGTCCGCCATCGGACACCGCGCCCACGCCGGCCGTCGACTGGTATGCCTGACGCGAGCCGACGAACATCGAAATCACTGCCGTGGTCACGACCAGTGCCAGAGTGACCGCGATCATGAGCTCGACGATGGAAAATCCGCGGGCCTTGTTCACAGCATCGTCTCCAGTGTCACCGTCATCGGTGCTGCGTTCCCCTGGGCCACACCGCCAAAGACCGACTGAGCCGCGGAATCGTCCCACTGCACGGTGATGACGGCGGTGGTGCCTGCGGGCGCGGGCGCGACCGAGGTCACGGTCTGAACCGAGCCCGTTCCGGAAGGCAGGGCGGCCGCCAGCCGCGCCAGCCAGGTGTTTACGTCGTAGTTGGCGAGGGCGGGCGGCGCACAGTTGACGTTCAGGCAAACACCGGGTGCTGCCGGCGCCGTGTTGAGCGGGATGTTATAGGCTCCCGCCATGGCCTGCCCACGATTGCCGCGCATGTCATCGAGCATGGCATAGGCAAGGTCGGTGGCCTGACTGCGCAAATAGGCGCTGTCGTTGGAGTGCGAGGAGAGGAGCACCAGCTTCGCAATGCCGAGCAGGCCCATACTCAGGACCACCAGCGAGACGAGCACCTCCACCAGCGTGAATCCGCGGGCGTGCGTTTGTGGCTTGTGCATGATGTTCATCACCGGATGCCTCAAGGACACGTAAGAGCTGTGACCTGGTCGACCGCCAAACCGAGCTTTTGCGATGCGGCCACGCGACCCGCGACATTCACCTCCACATCGCGTGCATGCGTGGCGCCGCGGGTATCGCAAACCCTGATCTGCAGCGGCTGCGTCATCGCGGCCGTCAACCCGGTCGCCATTCCGCTCGAAAGAAAAATGATTCCATTGGTGGCAGAGCCTCCCGCCGTGATGGTGTTGCTGGTGCTGCTCGACAGCGCGGGGACGGCCTGCAGAATCTGGTTAACGCCGGTGGCATCCGTGTAGTAGACGATCCAACCCTGCTTCCACGCCGTGCCGTTGCACGGCAGAGTACCCGTCGAGGAGGGGCAGACCGTGACGCCGCCCGGCAAGTCCTGTTTGACCGCCTCGCTGCGCGCGTAGTTGAAGCTGTAGGCGAGCGAGTTGACCTGCGCGCTGTCCCGGTCGTTCATCACGAAGGATTGGAAGGCGGGAATCGCGATCGCGGTCAGAATCGCTCCCACGGTGACGGTCACAATCAGCTCAAGCAGTGTGAAACCATGCAGTCCCTGCCGGGGTGCCGGCCGTGCGGATGGCTTCGAGTGATGTGACATGTTCTGCTTCATGGGCTGCAGGATAGTGCTTCAACCTTGCATGAGACTTTCGAACGCCACTGACCCGCGCGAAATGTGACGTGTGGGTGTCAGAAATTCATGGAAGCGTGAGGCGGCTCACCATCCACCTCGCATTTTTTTGCAGTGAAGCCCTCTCTTCCGATAAATCAGGGGACCCGGGGTGAGTAGGGCAGCTTCCGGCCGATTCGCTGCCGCAGCCGACGATTTCCGTGATCGACTTGGCAACTCTTGACAATCGCGGCCGAGTTGCAAGCTTGGTGCAAGTAAGGAGAGGCAGAATGCCGTCTCATGAAAACAACATCACTTCCGTGCCAATCGCCGCGTTCCGTTCGCTCGGGCGGATTCACGTTGATCGAGCTCATGATCACGGTCTCCATCGTCGCCATCCTCGCGGCGATTGCCATGCCGAGCTACCGTAATTACGCGATCCGCGGACAACTGCCCGAGGCCACCGCGGCGCTGTCGGCGCTGGAGGCGAACATGGAAAGGTACTACCAGGACAACCGGACCTACCTCTCGGCCAACGGATTTCTCTCCCCGTGCGACCCCCTGTCGTTGAAGAATACCGCCAATTACACGATTACCTGTCCGACGCTGACGGCCAACACCTTCCAGGCGGAGGCCCAGGGCACCAACAGCCCGTTGTCGGGATTTCAATTCTTCGTCGATCAGACCAATTCCCAGTCGACGATCGTCGGGCCGCCCGCCCCGAGCGCTTTTGCGAGCTGTGCGACAGCCTGGGTGACGAGGACCGGGGGATGCTGAGTCGGCGCGCCAACGGGTTCACGCTGCTCGAGATGGCGGTCACCATGTCGGTGTTCGCCCTGCTCGTGGCCGTCGGAGTGCCCTCGATGCGCACCTGGATTTACAACGTGCGTATCAGGACCGTGAGCGATGCATTGCAGAATGGGCTGCGGCTCGCGCAAGCAGAGTCGCTGCGACAAAGCCGCCAGGTGGTATTCGCGCTCACCAACAGCGCGGCCAATACGACGACCCCGATTCCGCTGCCGGCCAGCGTCAATGGCACCTCCTGGGCCGTCTATACGCTCCCCTCGATGACCGACGGCAGCGAGAATCCGAACTTCATCGCCTCCGGAATCTTGTCTTCCGCCAGCTCCAATGTCCAGATCAACAGCAACGGCGCGGCCGCCGTGTGCTTCAACTCGACCGGGCACGTGATTGGGAATGCGAGTGGCAGTCTCGTCAGCGTGACCGGCGGGGCGACCTGCGCGCCGCCCGCCGGCGTACCGCCGCTGCAGATTTTCAATGTGACCACCACGGGCGCCACTGCCGATACACGCCCTCTCGAGGTTCAGGTCAACCTCGGCGGGCAGGTGCACCTATGCGATCCGGCCTTCGTGCTCTCGCTCAATAATCCGGAGGGATGCTAGCCATGAAGCGCTCGACGTTTCGCGCGGCAGGCAGACGCCCGCACGAGGGCATGGCGCTGGTCGAGTGCCTGATCGCCATGCTCATCTTCTCGATCGGCGTGGTGGGTCTGATGGGGCTCGAAGCCAAGGCCATCCATCTGTCCCAGGACTCAGAGGACCGCAATCGAGCGGCACTGCTCGCGAGCGAGATCGCAAGCAACATGTGGCTCAACAGCACGATCAACCCGTTGACCCCGGCCTACGCGACGTTGCTCGCGAGCGTCAACAACACCGCCGCCGGAGGATTGCCCAACGGGGTGGTCACGGTGACGCCGGTGGCGGGCACCACCAATGCTGCGGACATCGTCATCACCTGGCAGCCGCCCTCGGACGCGGGCGGCGCCCTCTCCACGCTCAACACCCGGGTGATACTGCCGTGACGCGGCGAGTGGACCGCGGAATGACCCTGGTCGAGCTCATGGTCGCGCTGGTGATCGGCCTCGGTATCGTGCTCGCGACGACCACGATGCTGACCTCGAGCGAGAGCCACAAGCGCGTCACGACCTCCACCAACGACGCGGAACAAACCGGCGCCTACGCCTTCTACGAGCTGCAGAAGGTGCTGAATGGTGCCGGCTCTGCAATCGCGGAGTCGGCCTATCCGAGCGATCGTGGGGTGCTCGGCTGCCGGCTGAACGCCGCCGGCAACGGCGTCGCCCTCTTTCCGCGAACCGCGGCCTTTCCCGCACCCTTCAACACGTTTCTGCCGGGCGTGACCAACACCCTGGTGGTTGCCCCGCTGCTCATCGCCGCGGGCCAGTCCGCGGCGGGCTCGGACGTGATCGTGGCCATGGGCGGGTCCGGGGCCGCGGGCGGCGTGTCGCGCCAGGTCACCGCAGCCGGCTCCGCGACGACCATCGTGCTCGACAACACGGTGGGATTCAACAATCAGGACGTTCTGTTCATCAGCCAGAGTGGCGTTCCGGATTGTTTGCTCGAGGAAGTCGGCCTCCCGATCGCTCCGCCGGTGCTCACGGTGAGCGGCACGACGTACTACACCCCGACCGCAGTGAGCACCAATCTGCTTACGCTCGCCGCGAGCACCTCGAGCTACGTCACGCCGATCGGCAACGCCGCGGCCAACAACATGCAGTTCATGCTGTTCGGCGTCGGCGCGGACCGCACGCTGTACAGCTACGATCTGCTGCAGAACCTGTTTCTGGTCGGCGCCACCGGCGGCGATACGGCGCAGGCCATCGCCGATGGCGTCGTGCAGATGAATGCGATTTACGGCGTCGACACCAACGGCGACGGCATCCAGGATGCCTGGGCGGGTCCCACCGATCCGGGTTGGGACATCGCTACGGTCATGGCGAACCCTGCGCTGATGCGCCAGATCGTCTCGGTGAGGGTGGCCCTGGTGGTGCGCGGCGAGTATTTCGACAACAGCAAGCACACCAATGCCGCCGTCACCGCGCCGACCCTGACGATCTTCCCCGGACTCACGAATGCCGGCGGCACTTCTCTGCAGCAGGTGATCGCACTCAATGCGACCGATCAGCAATACCGCTACCGCATCTTCGAGTTCACGGTGCCTCTGCGCAACATGATATTGCTGGCGACGGGCGGTGCGTGATGAGGCGTGAGCTCCCGGGCAGACGCGTCCATCAGCAAGGCGTCGTCATGATCTTCTCGCTGATCGTGCTCGTGATACTGGCGATCGGGGCGGTGGCGCTGGTGCGTTCCATGAACACCTCGCTGGTCACTTCGGGCAACCTCGCCTTCCATCACGATCTCGTCAATCAGGGTGAGCAGGCGGTTTCCGCCGTGATGACCATGTTCAAGAACGGCACTCCCCCGTTGAGCGGAATCACGACCGCCGACAACATCAATGCCAACTACAAATCCACGATGCTGCCGACCAACTCTCAAGGCGTCCCCACGGTGCTGCTCGGCAACGATGTCACCTTCGGTGCCGTCGGGCTCCCTGCCAATGACATCTTTGGCGCTACGCCGGATGTCGTCATCCGCTATGTGGTCGACCGCATGTGTACGCTGACCGGTGTCGCGTCGACCCTGGATTGCGTGCAAGCCTCGTCGGAGCCCCCCGGCGGCACCGGCAATCGCAACACCGCGGTCGCGCCGCCTACTGCAACGGTTTATCGGCTGAGCGTGCGCGTCTCGGGACCGCGCAACACCCAGGCCTTCCTGCAAACCACTTTCACCAAGCCCGACTGAAGACAGGGATGAGCGTGCCATGAAAAACATAATCACTCGCACCAAGACGTGCTTCTGGACAGTTCTGCTGTGCACAGCATTCGGAGCGGGCGCCGAGGCGCAGACCACGCTCGCCGATCAGCCGGTATTCTCCGCGGAAGACGTTCCCGGCAATCTGGCGCTGGATTTGTCGGTGGAGTTCCCGACCGCGATCAGCGTCGCGAATCTGTACAACTACACGGATTCGTCCACGCCCTATCTCGGATATTTCGATCCGGGCAAGTGCTACACCTACGTCTACAACGCCGTCACACCGCCGCAGAGCTACTTTCAGCCCACCAGCCTCGCGACCGGCACGAACGGCCACAGCTGCTCGGGCCTGTGGAGCGGCAACTTCATGAACTGGGCGACGATGCAGACCATCGATCCGTTCCGCTGGGCACTCACCGGCGGATACCGCAGCGAGGATGACAGCGTGACGATCCTCGAGAAGGCCTGGGGCTCGGTGCAGGGCAGCGCAGGCTCGAACTATCCCGATCGCGGCACCAACCCCGACACCGGCGGTTTGAACATTCTGAGCAGCTCGCTCATCTCCTCGGTGACGCCTTTCACGGCATGGACGTCCTTCAATCTGCGCATCTGGGGCAACGGCAACGCCATGGTGATCTCCGGCAGCGGGACGAACTATGAAAAGGCCGCCTACGCACCGATGCCCCCGCCCACGGGCACCTGGGCCATGCCGACGGGTGTCCAGGATCTGGTCAGCATCTCCGAGGCGAATAGCGGCGACCTGGGCGACACGCCGCCCGGCGGACCGAGCGTCGGTTACCGCGTCTTCATCCGGGTGAAGGTGTGCGATGCGACCACCTCGCTCGGCACCGCGTTGCTCGAATCGAACTGCGTGCAGTACGGCACCAACTACAAGCCCGAGGGGCTCATGCAGCAGTATTCGAAAAAGATCCGCTTCAGCGCCTTCTCCTACCTGCTGCAGGGGGGCGACGTGCGCGAAGGCGGGGTGCTGCGCGAGCCCATGGGATTCATCGGGCCCACCTACCCGACGCCGCTGTCCTCGGTCGTGACCACCAACACCCGCGCGGAGTGGAGCGGCACCACGGGTATCATGAATATCAATCCGGATTCGGCGACGGCAACCGCGAGCGGCGTCACCAACAGCGGCGTCATGAACTACCTCAACAAGTTCGGCGAGAACGGCAAGAACTATCGAACCTACGACAGCGTGAGCGAGCTCTACTACGCGCCCGTGCGCTACTTCGAGAACCTCGGCAACGTGCCGGAGTGGACCAATGGCTCGAGCGCGTATCTGGACGGGTTTCCCGCGGTCACGACGTGGACGGATCCCATCCTGTATTCCTGCCAGAAGAACTTCATCCTGGGGATCGGCGACGACCACACCTGGTACGACTACGACGTCGGCGGCTCGACCAACGCCTCGGGCCCAAGGCCGATGCCCGCTGCGGTGACGGCGGATACGCTGAACCAGGCGACGGTGTGGACCAACGATTTGCAGACCCTCGAGCCCATCAACCCGCTGACTCCCTGGTGGGCCGGCCATGGCGGCGACACGGGCTCCACCTACTTCATCGCCGGCCTCGCCTACGGCGTTCACGTCAACGACATCCGCCCGGACTTGCCCGGCGCGCAGACCATCTCGACCTACTGGATGGACGTGGCGGAGGATCAGGAGGTCGAGAACCTGAACCCGTTCTATCTCGCGAGCAAGTATGGCGGCTTCACCTCCTCGCCGATCAACGCTGCGCCGGCGGGGCCTGCATACAACATGCTGACGCCCTTGACGCTCGGCCAGTGGGACACCTCGGGCGCGAACATCCTGATGAACGGTGGCAACACGCATCCGCTGCCCAACAACTATTTCGTTGCAGGCAACGCCGGCGCCATGGTGACCGGGTTGAAGTCGGCATTCGTCGCCATCTCGAACTCGATCAAAGCCTTTACGACGTCCTTTTCATTCTCGGCGCCCAACATCAGCACGAGCGGCACGGAGTCATTCTCGACGCAGTACAACCCGGTGGGTTGGACGGGAACGATCATCGGGAACACGCTTTCTTTCGACTCGGCCGGCAATCCGTTGAACTCCCCGATCTGGACCTCGGACAACACGCTGCAAGCGCAGCTGGCGGGGACGGGGTGGCAGACCAATCGACGCATCGCGACCTGGAGCGGCGGCGCCGGCGTACCCTTCGAGGCCGCGAGCCTCTCCCCCGCGCAGCTCTCGGCCCTCTCGCCGAGCAGCTATTCGTCCTCCACGACCAGCACCCAGTATTTGAATTATCTGCGCGGCGACCAGACCAACGAAGTCGGATCGACGGCCACGGGAAGCACGGATTCGCTGAGGCCCCGCGCACTGCTGCTGGGCGATATCGTAGATGCGCAGCTCACTCCCGTGGACGTACCGGTTCAGACGTTCTCGGACGTGACCAATCCGGGTTATGCATCCTTCAAGCAGCAATGGACTACCGGCACGCCGCGGCCGACCATGGTGTACGCCGGCGCGAACGACGGCATGCTGCACGGATTCGTGGGCCTCACGGGCACGGAACAGTTCGCCTACGTCCCGAGCGCCCTGTTCCAGGGGCCGAACAATACGCCGCAGATCGATGGTCTTGCGGAACTCGGCAACCCGGCCTACACCCATCACTACTACGTCGACGCCACGCCCTATGCGTTCGACATGGATTTAAGCCGCGCGGGTTCGCCCATTCCGACCGGGGTCCCGGACTGGCATACCGTGCTGATCGGCGGACTCGGCAAGGGCGGCCGCAGCTTCTATGCGCTCGATGTGACCAATCCCGCAGCGATGACCAGCGAGGCCGCCGTCGCCAGCAAAGTGCTGTGGGAATTCACCGACCCCACGATGGGATACAGCTTCGGCGGCGCGGTCTCGATGAAGACCGTCAAATACGGCTGGGTCGTGGCGCTCACCTCAGGCTACGACAACAGCGACGGTTACGGGTACCTGTATCTGCTCAATCCGAAGACCGGGGCGCTGCTCGAGAAGATCAAGACGCCCAGTGCGTCGTCCGGCATGACCCAGGCTTCCTCCTATGTGCGTGATTACAGCGATGGGACGGCCGACTCCGTGTATGTCGGGGACCTCAACGGACAGGTCTGGCGGTTCGATATGACGGGCACCTCGGGCCCGTACCCGCAGCCGACATTGCTCGCGACGCTGGCCGACGGAAGTGGCAACCCTCAGCCCGTGACCACGGCTCCATTGATCGAGATCCACCCGGTCACGCGGCTGCGTTACGTCATGGTCGGCACCGGACAGCTGTTGAGCTCCTCGGACGTGATCTCCACGCAGATGCAGACCTTCTATGCCATTCTCGACGGCACAGCGACCGCGTTCAATCCCGTGAGTGCGCCGATCACGCGGGCAAACCTCACCCCCTTCGCGGCCACGGATCTGGTGAACATCAACCACCTGTCTGCGACCACCGGCGGCTGGTACATGGATCTCGGCATCGACCCCGTCTCGGGGATTGGCTGGCGCATTCTGATCAATCCGCAGGCCTACAATGGCATCGTTACGTTCTCCACGCTCCTGACCCAAGGAAACGCGTGCAGCCCGTCCGGATCGAGCCGGGTGTATGCGCTGGATTACTCGACGGTCACGTCGGTATTGCAGCCGACCATCGTGGGTGCGCCGCCTCCTCCCTACGATGCCATCTCCAATTTTTCCGTCATCGAGCAGGGTTTTGCGGGTAACAACGGCACACCCGAGATCCTGATCGGCGGCAACAACGGGACGAATCAACGCGTGGACGCCTCGCTCACCGGCACCCTCGCGACCCGGATCCTCAACTGGCGCGAGATCCCCACGGTGGATTGAGCGTGCCGCCATTGATCCGTGGCGGAGAGCGGCTTTTCAGGGAAAGCGCAGCAACGCGCGGGTGCCGATCCCGCTCGGGGGCGCCTCGAACGTGAGGGTGGCGCCGTACAGCGCGGCAATTTCCGCGACGATGGCGAGGCCGAGTCCGCTGCCGTGTCCGGGCGAATTCGGCATACGGTAAAAGCGTTGCCTGACATGCTCGCGCTCGCTTTCGGGAATCCCGGGCCCGGTGTCCTCGACCTGAAGATAGGGCCTGCCTTCGCGCTCCCCGGTGCTCACCGTGACTGTGCCGCCGGCCGGGGTGTACTTGAGCGCGTTGTCGACGAGATTGCTGAGCAGGTCATCGAGCAGCGAGGGATCGGCGGTGAGCGTGGCCGGATGAAGATCCGCGCCGAGGTCGATGCGGACCGACAGCGCGCGGTCGAAGAATTTGGCAATGACCTCCTGGGCAATGATCTCGAGCGACACCGGTCGATTCTTGGCGGCAAGGTTGACGGCGGGGTCGGCGCGCGCCAGGCTCAACAGCTGGTTGGCCGTATGGGCGAGGTGCCTGACGGCCTCGCCCAACGTCGCGAGGCGCTCCTTGACAGGCGCCGCGGCCGGCTCCCGGACCAGGAGGTCGAGCTGTGCCTGCATCCCGGTGATCGGCGTACGCAGTTGATGCGCGGTGTTGGCAATGAATTGCTGCTGAGCCTGAACCGCGGTGCGCAGCATCTGGAACAGTCGATTGAGCGTCACCACAACCGGGGCGATCTCGCGCGGCACGGAGCCCTCGTCGATCGGACGCAAGTCGAGCGCGGAGCGCTCTGCGATCTCGTCCCGGAGCCTGCGCAGAGGTCGGAGGCCGATCTGGATACCCACCCAGACGAGCACCAGCGTGATATCGAGCTGCACGAAATCCCATAGCAGGGTGCTCATGAGTCCGTAGCGGGCCGCCGGCTCCGAGCCGCCGCCAAGGTCCACCACCGTCACGATCGAGACGCCGGCCGCCGTCTCGAAGCGGGTGGTGAGCGCCCGCGCGCCGCGGCCGCCGAGCTTCAGCAGCGCGAACGCCTGCGAGTCGGAATTTGCGATCGAGCCCGCCGGTATCGATGCATCCCCGAGCAACAGCCGACCGGTTTGATCGCGGACCGAGTAGGCGACGGAATGGGGGGAGGGCAACGGCGCTCTGCCGTCGGTCGATGCATCGAGGGCGAGCGCATGTCCGTTCACGACGATGCGGGAGAGCAGGGCGCTCGAGGCTTCCTTGAGCCGCCGGTCGCTCTCGACGATGCCGGGCGCGACATTATTGAAATAGTGGATCAGCGCTCCGCCGAGCGCCAACAACATCAGGGGAACCGCCAGCCAGAGCACCAACTGGCGGCTGATCGAGGTGGTCACGCGGGCTTCGCTTCTTCCAGCCGATAGCCAAGGCCGCGCAGGCTGCGGATCAGCACGGCATCGCCAAGCTTCGCGCGCAAGCGCGAAACGTGCACCTCGACCGCATTCGGCGTGATGTCCTGCTCGGCTCCCCCGAGGGCTTGCTGTACCCGGTCCTTACGTACTATCTGTCCGACACGCCGGATCAGGCACTCGAGCACCAGCCACTCCCGAGCCGTGAGATCGACTTCGGCCGCATCGATGCACAAGCGTCGGCCGGTGAGATCGGCGCTCAGGCGATTGAGCTTGACCACGCCTTCGAGCGCGCCGCCGGCCCGGCGCATGAGAGCGCGGCAGCGCGCCGCTAGCTCGGCCGGCTCGAAAGGTTTGGAGAGAAAATCGTCGGCGCCGATGTCGAGCGCCTTGACCTTGTCAGTCAACGTGCAGCGCGCCGTCAGCACGAGCGTGGGTAGGGCGATACCGGCGCTGCGCAGGCGACGGACGAAAGTTAGCCCGTCCGCTCCGGGCAGTCCGACATCGACCACCGCGAGCGCGAACTCCTCGGCATCGATGGCGGCGCGCGCGGCCTCTGCACTGGATACGCGATGAACCGAAAATTTCTCGGCCGACAGCCCGCGTTCGATCGCGTCCGCGACGATGTCGTCATCCTCGACCACTAACAGACGCATGATGGCCCTTGGTGGAGCGGCCGCCGGATCGGTCTAGTTGTCGCCGGCCGCGGCCGCATCGCCGCCGGCACCGTCGTCCCCACGATTCTCGTCGGCGCCGCCAAAGGCATTGCGGCGGGGCGGAAGCGCGGCGCGGAGCCGGGCCTCATACGCCTTCGCGAAGGTTTCGGTGTAGGCATGCGGGAATCCGTCGGCCGGCCGCTGCGTGAAGCCCGCGAACATCTCGGAGTATAGGTCCCAATATTTCCCCTTGTTCTGGCTGCCGAATACCCCGCGCTTGGTGGCGCGCTCGAAGCGCTCCTCCAACTCCTTCGGATCCAGGCGCCCGAGGAACTCCTCGAACGCAGCCCGGCTGGCGGCGATGGTCGCTGCGTGCTGGGCCTTCAACTCACGGAAGTTGTCGCGAATCGCATCGACCGACCCGGCGCGCGTCGACGTCGTGGTCAGCAAGCGTACCAGGGCTTCATCCACCCCTCGCGAAAAATTCAGCGGCGACTCCGGACCCTCGGCCGCGGGCGCGGGGGGCATGCGGAAGCGATTCCTGAACTCGCTGCGGCTCTGATTCAAGTCCATCAATCCGAGCACCGACTCGCGCAGCAGCTGTCCCGCGAGCTGCAGCGCTGTATTTCGTGCCTCGGAGGAGATGTTGCGCGCATCGACGCCGGCGCCGCGGCAGAAGGCGGCGAGTCCTGCGTCGAAATCGCCCTCGTACAGTGCCGGGCTTTGCGCGCGCGGAGCGAGGCCCGCACCGGAACCGGAGCCGGAGGCGGCGAGCGACGGAATCTCGGCAGGCCGCCCCTCGACCTTGATCGGCCGCGTGAGCATGTGCCAGGGAGTTCCGGAATTCTCCGGATTGATGCTGCCGCCGTCGCGCTCCGTCGAAACGGATTGACCGTAGGCATTGCGCGGGCGCACTCCGGAGTCATGCGTCAACCGGTCGCTCGGTTCGAGCAGCAGACTCAGATCCAGGTCGGCGCCGAGGTCGTTGGCGGTGGATTTCTTGACCGACGAGGAGCCCGCCTGGCCGTCGTAAGCCACGATGGCGCTTTCGTCCGGGGGGAAGTCATTGCCCTTGTCGATGCTGACCAGGAGCTCGTATTCCCCGAGGCGCACGTAATCGCCGTCCTTCAGGGTGTAATCGTGGTACTTGCCGAGCGGGACCTGCGCGCCATTGACATAGGTTCCGTTGGAGCTCGTGTCCACCAGAACATAGGAGCCTGCCCGAAAATCGACGCGCGCGTGCTTTCCCGAAAGGTAGCGTTCCGGGTCGGGTAGAATCCAGGCATTGTCCGTCCCGCGACCAATGGTGCCGCCGTGGACGCCGAACACCTTGGTGGAGTTCTGCCCAAGCCGGATTCCATGCTCGCTGACTACGCTTAGGCGCAAAGTCATACGTTCTCCCGTGACGGGTCTAAAGGATTGCGCTAAGTGCCCGTATAATATAATGAAATGTTAGCAACGCCTGGAGACTGCTAAATGGCCGCGAGTCACATTTTTAAAGTTATGTTCGTGAATCAAGGCAAGGTGTACGAGATCTACGCCCGCAAAGTGAGTCATGGGAACCTCTTTGGCTTCATCGAGGTGGAGGAATTGGTGTTCGGTGAGCGCTCCTCGGTGGTGGTCGATCCCACTGAAGAGAGAATCAAGGCCGAATTCAACGAGGTCAAACGCACCTATTTACCCATGCATTCGGTGCTGCGCATCGATGAGGTCAAAAAGCAGGGCCAAGCCAAGATCGTGGCCCTCGAGGGCTCCAACGTTTCTCAGTTTCCGGTGCCGATGTACACGCCGGGCGGGGATTCGAACGCGCGCAAGTGACAGGCGGTCTCGGCGTTCGCGCGCTCAAGTCGACTCCCGCCGCCACCCGTAAATCTGTTAGAATTCAGCATGTTCAGTTTGCTCGGCGCGCCCGCGCTGTCGCAATTCCGGTCAGAGAAGCTGTTGCAGTCGCTCAAATTCCGCGAGCCCCGGATGGTCGCGGTATCGTCGCGCCTCGTCCATTTCGTCGATGCGGTCCGAGCTCTCGACGAATCTCAGCTCGAAGTGCTCGGGAAATTGCTCACGTACGGCCCGCGCCCGCACGCTCAAACGGAGCGCGGACATCAGGTGCTGGTCACCCCTCGTCTGGGCACGGTGTCGCCTTGGTCCAGCAAGGCCACCGACATCGCCCGGGTGTGCGGGTTGAGCGACGTGCGGCGCGTGGAGCGGGGCACCCTCTATTTCCTGCAAACCTCAACTCCGCTGGGCCGCGAGGAACTCGAGTCGCTCGGCGCGCTGCTGCACGATCGGATGACCGAATCGCTTTGGATCGACACGTTGGAGCCCGATTTATTCGGTACGGCTTCCCCCCGGCCGCTGCGGGTGGTCGCGCTCGGGTCCGACGGTTCCGCGGCGCTTGCCCGCGCCAACGCCGAATGGGGCCTCGCTCTGTCCGCGGAGGAGATCGATTTTTTGGTGAGTGCCTTCGCCAAGCTCGGACGCGATCCCACCGATGTCGAACTCATGATGTTCGCTCAGGCGAATTCCGAGCATTGTCGGCACAAGATCTTCAACGCAGACTTCATAATCGATGGGAGAGCCTGCCCCTCATCGCTGTTCGGGATGATTCGCGCCACCTACGCCGCCAATTCCCGCGGGGTGCTGTCTGCCTACCGGGATAATGCCGCGGTGATCGAGGGTGCCCAAGGTGCTCGGTTCTTCCCGGATCCGCAGACGCAGCGCTACCAGGCGAGCTTCGAGCCGGTCGACATTCTGATCAAGGTCGAGACCCATAATCACCCCACCGCCATTTCTCCGTTCCCCGGCGCCGCGACCGGTTCAGGGGGCGAGATTCGCGACGAAGGCGCCACCGGCATCGGAGCGAAGCCCAAAGTGGGATTGACGGGATTCTCGGTGTCGAATTTGCGCATTCCCGGGATGGTGCAGCCCTGGGAGGCCGACCTCGGCAAACCGGAGCGCATCGCCTCTGCGCTCGACATCATGATTGCGGCGCCACTCGGGGCCGCGGCATTCAACAACGAGTTCGGCCGTCCGGCCACGTGCGGCTATTTCCGAACCTTCGAGCAGACAGCGCGCGCAGGCGACGCTTCGTTGGTTCGCGGCTACCACAAACCGATCATGATCGCGGGCGGTCTCGGCAACGTCCGGCGCAGCGATGTGGAGAAATGCGAGGTCGTGCAGGGGGCGCCGCTGGTGGTGCTCGGCGGACCGGCGATGCTGATCGGGCTAGGCGGGGGTGCGGCCTCCTCGGTGGGGAGCGGGCAAAGCTCCTCCGATCTGGATTTTGCGTCCGTGCAGCGCGGCAACCCGGAGATTCAACGGCGCGCCCAGGAAGTCATCGACCGCTGCTGGGCACAGGGTGCGGGAAATCCCATCCTGCTCATCCACGATGTGGGTGCGGGGGGTCTGTCGAACGCGTTACCCGAGGCGATCGCGCACACCGCCGGCCGCGGCGGCCGCATCGATTTGCGCAAAATTCCAAGTGCCGAGCCCGGACTTTCGCCGCTGGAGATCTGGTGCAACGAGGCGCAGGAGCGTTACGTGCTCGCGCTTCGCCCGAAAAGTCTCGAGCGTTTCGCGGCCTTGTGCGAACGCGAGCGCTGTCCGTTTGCCGTAGTCGGCGAGATCACCGGCGATGGACGCATCTTCGTGTCCGATGCCTTGCTGTCCGGTGTGCCGGTCGACATGCCGGTGGAGGTCCTGCTCGGCAAGGCGCCGCGCATGACCCGCAACGTGGCAAGCCTTGCCAAGCCCCATGCGCCGCTCTCGACGGACGGCCTGACCATTGCCGAATCGCTGGAGCGGCTGTTGAGGCTGCCGACGGTGGCGGACAAATCGTTCCTGATCACCATCGGAGATCGGGCGGTGGGCGGCCTCGTGAGCCGCGACCAGATGGTCGGACCGTGGCAGGTCGCCGTAGCGGATGTCGCGGTGAGCTTGAGTGATTTCGAGGGCTATGCCGGAGAAGCCATGGCCATGGGCGAACGCGCGCCCGTGGCATTGCTCGATGCACCGGCCTCCGGCCGTCTCGCGGTGGGCGAAGCCCTTACCAACATCATCGCGGCGGACGTGCGGGCGCTCACCGAGGTCCGACTGTCCGCAAATTGGATGGCGGCCTGCGGCGAACCGGGCGAGGATGCGGATCTGTACGCCACGGTCAAGGCGGTTGGCGTGGATCTTTGCGCCGAACTCGGCATCACGATTCCGGTGGGAAAGGATTCGCTATCGATGCGCACCGAGTGGACCGACGAGCGCGGCAAACGCTCGGTGGTCGCACCCATCTCGCTGGTGATCTCCGCGTTTGCGCCGATTGCGGACGCCCGGCGCACGCTCACGCCGCAGCTCGATCCGTCCCGACCTTCGCGTCTATTGCTCATCGATCTTGGAGCCGGAAAAAACCGCCTCGGCGGATCGTGCTGGGCTCAAGTATTCGAGCGGCGCGGGGGAGAGGCACCCGACCTCGACGACCCGCAGCTGCTCCGTGCGCTGTTCGAGGCGATGCGCGAGCTCAAAGACTCAGGCCTGGTGCTCGCCTATCACGATCGCTCCGACGGCGGCGTGCTCGTGTCCCTGATCGAGATGGCGTTCGCCGGGCATTGCGGTCTCGAGCTCGAGTTCGGTGCGGGGGATTTGCTGGCTCAATGCTTTGCGGAGGAACTCGGCGCAGTCGTGCAGATTCCCGCGGATGCCGTTGCGCAGGCAGCGGCCGTTCTGGAACGCCATGGGCTGAAGGGCTGCTGGCGCGACATCGGCGCCCCGCGCGTCGGCGACGAGGTGCGCCTCTGCGTGGCGAGCCGCACGGTTTATTCAGCCTCGCGCATGCAGCTGCACCGGCAGTGGAGCGAGGTGTCTTATCGCCTGCAGACGCTGCGCGACAACCCGGAGTGCGCGCGCGAGGAATATTCGCGCCTGCTCGACGAGCAGGATCCCGGACTGCATGCCAACTTGAATTTCGATCCGGCGGAGGACATCGCCGCGCCTTATGTGCTGCGCGGCGCGAGGCCCGCGGTTGCGGTGCTGCGCGAGCAGGGCGTCAACAGCCAGACCGAGATGGCGGCCGTGTTCACCCGCGCCGGCTTCGACGCCTATGACGTGCACATGACCGACATCCTGAGCCGCCGCGTCCGCCTCGCGCGCTTTCATGGACTGGTGGCCTGTGGAGGCTTCTCCTACGGAGATGTGCTCGGTGCGGGCGAGGGCTGGGCAAAATCCATTTTGTTCAACGCCATGGCCCGCGATGAATTCACCACGTTCTTCGAGCGCACCTCGACCTTCACGCTGGGCGTATGCAACGGCTGTCAGATGCTGTCGGCTCTCAAGGACATCATCCCCGGCACCGAGGGATGGCCGCGCTTCGTGCGCAATCGCTCCGAGCAGTACGAAGCGCGCTTGTCGCTGGTGCGAGTGCCGCGGTCCCATTCCGTGCTGTTTCGGGGCATGGAGGAGTCGGTGCTGCCGGTGGTGGTGGCGCATGGCGAGGGATACGCAGAATTTGCCGGCCCATCGGACCCGGGCAAGCTCCTGGAACGCGGCCGGATCGCGCTGCAATTCGTCGACACGCGGGACCAGCCGACCGAGTGTTATCCGTGCAACCCGAACGGCTCGCCCGCGGGCACGGCCGGCGTCTGCTCGGCCGACGGCCGCGTCACGTCCGTGATGCCGCATCCCGAGCGTGTGTTCCGCACCGTGCAGCACTCCTGGGCGCCGCGCGAGTGGGGCGAGGACGGTCCATGGATGCGCCTGTTCCGCAACGCGCGGGTATTCATGGGCTGACGACGTTCGCGATCCCGCGCGGCGCCGTCGATCAGCTCTGCGCGGCCCTCGCGCAGGCGCCGAGGTCGGTCGGCGGCATGGTCGCACCCCGACGCAGGTTCACGGCCTGCACCAGCCGCGCCTTGCGCACGAAAGTCTGATAAAGCAGATCGCGCATCACTTCGAGCAGCACCCCGGCACTTTCCTGGTCGAGGTGGGGCTGATTGGGAAGAGGGTCTGAGTCGGTGCCGAACAGCACGCCGCGCACGTCGGCGAAGATCTCATCATCGAGCTCGGCCAGCGTGCGAATTTCCTGCAGGGTATCGAAGAGCTCGAGCTTGCCGCGCTCGCCGAGTTCGCGAAACAGCGCTTGGGCCGTGCGCCGGGCCATGGAGCCGAAAGCATCGAAAAAGCCCGCGGCGTAGCAACCCAACGCCTCCTTGAACAGGCCCTCGGATTCGGCCGGCAGATAGCTCAGCGGAAAATTCTCCGGCGCCCGCTCGACCTCGGTGAAGCTCGGGGCGAGCTCGATGCGAAGTGCCGTGTAGCTGCGCGCGCTGAACTTCAAGAATACCGGTTCCGCACAGGCATCGCAGCGGAACACGATCCCGACTTGCTTGGGCTTGCGCCGGCTGAGATCGTCGAATCTCGGCACGGCAATCGGCGTCAAGTGCGTCAAGGTGCGGCAGTGCGGGCAGGTCAGGGCGATGCCCTCGTGCTCGACGTGCAGTTCGTCCTGGGGTGTGATGTAGATGCTCATGTTTCAACCTGTCAATGGTTTGTAGCGGATCCGATGTGGTTGGGCGGCGTCCTCGCCTTTGCGTCGCTTGAAGTCTTCGACATATTCCTGATAGTTGCCCTCGAACCAGACCACTTGGGAGTCGCCTTCGAAGGCCAGGATGTGGGTCGCGATGCGGTCGAGGAACCAGCGGTCGTGCGAGATCACGACGGCGCAGCCGGGGAAGGCGACCAGCGCCTCTTCCAATGCCCGCAACGTCTCGATGTCGAGATCGTTGGTCGGCTCGTCGAGCAGCAGGACGTTCCCGCCGGATTTCAGCACCTTCGCCAGATGCACCCGATTGCGCTCGCCGCCCGATAGATCGCCGATGAATTGTTGCTGCTGCACGCCTTTGAAATTGAACCGTCCGACGTAGCTGCGCGAGGAAGTCTCGTAGTTGCCGACCTTGATCACGTCGAGACCGCCGGAAATTTCCTGCCATACGGTATGTTTGTCGTTGAGCGCCTGACGCGATTGGTCCACGTAGGCGAGCTTAACGGAGGGACCCAAGCGAATCTCCCCGGCGTCCGGCTTCTCCATGCCGGCGAGCATCCGAAACAGGGTCGTCTTGCCCGCGCCATTCGGTCCGATGATGCCGACGATGCCGCCCGCGGGCAGATTGAAGCTCAAGGCCTCGATGAGCAGCCGATCGCCGTAAGCCTTGCGCAAACCGTTGGCGTCGATCACGAGCTCGCCGAGCCGATCGCCCGGCGGAATGTAAATCTCGTTGGTCTCGTTGCGCTTCTGGAATTCCTGCGAGGAGAGTTCCTCGAACCGCTGCAGTCGGGCCTTGGATTTCGCCTGCCGCGCCTTGGGATTGGTGCGTACCCACTCGAGCTCGCGCTTCAAGGTCTTGGCGAGCGCGTCCTGCTGGCGCTCTTCCTGTGCGAGGCGCTGCTCCTTCTGTTCGAGCCAGGAGGAGTAGTTGCCCTGCCAGGGGATGCCGTGTCCGCGATCGAGTTCCAGGATCCATTCGGCGACGTTGTCGAGGAAGTAGCGGTCGTGGGTCACCGCGATCACTGTCGAGGGATATTCTTCGAGGAAGTGCTCCAGCCATGCGACCGATTCGGCGTCGAGATGATTGGTGGGCTCATCGAGCAGCAGCATGTCGGGCTTCGAGAGCAGCAACCGGCAGAGCGCGACGCGGCGCCGCTCGCCTCCGGACAGCTTGCCGATGACCGCTTCCCAGGGCGGCAAGCGCAGCGAGTCCGCCGCAATCTCGAGCTTGCGCTCGAGCTCCCAGCCGTCCACTGCGTCGATCCGGTCCTGCAGCTTTGCCTGCTCCTCGAGAGCCTTGGTCATCTCGTCATCGGACATCGGCTCCGCAAATCGGTCACTGATCGCGTTGAACTTGTCGATCAGGCCTTGAACGTCGCCGACGCCTTCGCCGACGACCTGCCGCACGGTCTTGGTCTCATCGAGCGCCGGCTCCTGCGGCAGATAGCCGACTTTGATGCCGGCCTGAGGGCGGGCCTCACCCTCGATCTCCTTGTCCTGGCCCGCCATGATCTTCAGCAGCGTCGACTTGCCCGAACCGTTCAAGCCGAGCACGCCGATCTTCGCCCCCGGGAAAAAACTCAAGGAGATGTCGCGCAAGATGATGCGCTTGGGCGGCACGACCTTGCCCACCCGGTTCATGGTGTAGATGAACTGAGCCATGTATTGCCTATGTCGAAAACGTTGCTGCGAGGGGGAACCCGTGAATTATCCCAAAGATTGGGCTCAAAGAGTAATCCTTGCGCGGGCGGGCGAAGTGCCGGGCTGCCAAAGGCTGCCTGGCCGGGCCCGGAAACGGCCAAAATCGATATCGCTGGTGGGAATTACCCGCCCCTCGGATACAATTAGCGGCTGTCCAACCCCCGAGGTCCCCATGTTCGATAAGCAGATGACGATTGCAGGATTCGATCCCGAGTTAGCCAAGGCCATCGCCGGCGAGCGCAAGCGTCAGGAAGACCATATCGAGCTGATCGCATCCGAGAATTACACCAGCCCCCGCGTGCTCGAGGCCCAGGGTTCGGTGCTCACCAACAAGTACGCCGAGGGCTACCCCGGCAAACGCTACTACGGCGGCTGTGAATTCGTTGACGTGGCGGAAACCTTGGCCATCGAGCGCGCCAAGAAGCTGTTCGGGGCCGACTTTGCCAATGTGCAGCCGCACTCGGGCTCTCAGGCCAATGCGGCGGTCTACATGGCGCTGCTCGCCCCCGGAGACGCCATTTTGGGGATGAGCCTCGATCATGGGGGCCACTTGACCCACGGCGCGAAAGTGAATTTTTCGGGCAAGCTCTACAAGGCCGCGCAGTACGGGATCAAACCCGACAACGGCGAGATCGACTATGACCAGGTGAGCCGCCTGGCGCAGGAACACAAGCCGAAAATGATCGTGGCCGGATTTTCGGCATACTCCCGGGTCATCGACTGGGCGCGGTTTCGCGCCATCGCCGACTCGGTCGGAGCACTGCTGTTCGTGGACATGGCGCACGTCGCCGGTTTGATTGCGGCCGGCCTGTATCCGAATCCCGTGCCGTTCGCCGACGTCGTGACCACCACCACCCACAAGACGCTGCGCGGGCCGCGCGGCGGACTGATCCTGGCGCGCCCGAACGCCGAGATCCACAAAAAGCTCAATTCGATGGTATTTCCGGGCATCCAGGGCGGTCCGCTCATGCATGTGATCGCCGCCAAAGCCGTGGCGTTCTTGGAAGCGTTGCAGCCAGAGTTCAAGACTTACTCAGCCCAGGTCATCGCCAATGCGCGCGCCATGACCAAGACGCTGCAATCGCGCGGCTACAAGATCGTTTCGGGGGGGACCGACAACCATCTGTTTCTGCTCGACCTGGTCGACAAGAACATCACCGGCAAGGACGCGGACGCAGCGCTCGGCCGCGCGCACATGACCGTCAACAAGAATGCGGTGCCGAACGACCCGCGCCCGCCCGCCATCTCGAGCGGACTTCGAATCGGTACGCCGGCCGCCACCACGCGGGGCTTCAAGGAGGCCGAAGCAGAGCAGATGTCCAATTGGATTGCGGACATCCTCGATCACATGGGTGACGAGTCGACGGTCGACCGCGTGCGCGGCGAGGTCGCCGTACTGTGCCGACGATTCCCCGTGTATGCGTGAAATTGCGCCGCCGCATGGCGCCGCCGTGTTAGGTAGGCACCATGTATTGCCCTTTCTGCGGCCATACGGAGACTAAGGTCATCGACTCGCGCCTGGCCGGCGAGGGTCGGCAGATCCGCCGCCGACGCGAGTGTCTTGCCTGTGCCGAACGTTTCACCACCTTCGAGGCCGCGGAACTTCTCATGCCCACGGTGGTGAAGGGGGACCGCAGCCGCGAGCCGTTCGATGAGGGGAAACTGGTCACGGGGATGCAAAAGGCGCTTGAAAAGCGTCCGGTCGGCGGCCAGGCGATCGAAGCGGCGGTCGCACGGATTTGTCATAAGCTGCGGAGCCTCGGCGAGCGCGAAGTGGCCTCTCGCTCCATCGGCGAACTCGTCATGGAGGAGCTGCGGCACCTCGACGAGGTGGGGTACGTCCGCTTTGCGTCCGTGTACCGCAGCTTCCAGGACGTGGAAGCCTTTCATACGGAAATAGACCTGTTGCGCCGTCACCGCCGCCGCCGATCGCCCAGCAAGGACCAGCTGCCGCTTTTGCCGGGCGATGACCCCGGTGATGCCGGCAAATGACTGCGCGGCAAATGACTGCGCAACCGGGCGACGAAGTTGCGAAGTACATGGAGCGAGCGCTGTCGCTCGCCGCGCGCGGACTGTACACCACCGATCCCAATCCGCGCGTGGGTTGCGTGCTGGTGAAGGACGGCCAAATTGTCGGCGAAGGCTGGCATGAACGTGCCGGACAGTCGCACGCCGAGGTCGCCGCGCTTCGTTCGGCCGGCGCAGCGGCGCGGGGCGCGAGCGCGTATGTCACGCTCGAGCCCTGCAGTCATCACGGGCGCACGCCGCCCTGTGCGGACGCGCTGATCGAGGCCGGCATCCGCCGGGTGATCTGTGCCGCCATCGATCCGAATCCGCTGGTGGCTGGCGCGGGCGTGAAGCGGCTCGAGGGCGCGCAGATTGCCGTGTCGGTCGGGTGCCATGGCGCAGAGACACGGGCACTCAACGTGGGGTTCTTCTCGCGATTCGAGCGCGGCCGCCCGTGGATCCGCCTGAAGCTCGCGATGAGCCTCGACGCGCGCACGGCCCCCGCGGGCGGTGGCCGTCTCTGGATCAGCGGCGAGCAGGCGCGCGCGGATGTGCAGACATGGCGCGCCCGAAGCTCTGCCATCCTCACCGGCGCCGGCACGGTGCGTGTGGACGACCCGCGGCTCGACGTGCGACTCGACTATGGTCCCTGGGTGCGCCAACCGTTGCGGGTCGTGCTCGATCCCGGCCTGACCTGCCCGCCCACGGCGCGAGTATTCCGCAACCCGCAGGTGCTCGTGTTCGCTGCGTCGGGTGCGGTGCGGCCTGATTCGGAGCCCTCGCTCCCTGGCGCACGAGTGCCCGAGGAGCATGTTCCAGCGGTCGGTCGTCATCTGGACCTCGGTGCGGTGGTGGCTCGCTTGACCGCTATGCAGATCAACGAGCTTCTGGTCGAATGCGGCCCGACGCTCGCCGCCGGCTTTTTGAAAGCGCAGCTGGTGGATGAGCTGATTCTGTACATCGCGCCCATCCTGCTCGGCGCCGATGCGGCGCCGCTCACTGCGCTCACGGGTCTCTCGAGCGCCGAACAGGTGGCCACCGCGTTCGATATCGTCAGCAGCGAACGCCTGGGCGCCGATGTGCGCCTTATTTTGCGGCCGCGCGGAGCGTCGCGCGAAGCGCTGCGCGAAACTTCCGTGGCTGAAGCACAGCCGGAGGTGTGAACGAGCATGTTTACCGGAATCATCATCGCGAGCGGACGGCTGGTTTCGATCGCCGATCGCGGCGGGGACCTCGAGCTTGGCATCGAGGCCGCCGCCCTCGATCTGTCACGAATCGCTGTGGGAGACAGCGTGAGCGTCCAGGGCGTGTGCCTGACCGCGACCCGGATCGAGCCCCCGGTGTTTTACGCCGATGTCTCGCGCGAGACCTTGGCGAAGACCACGTTGGGCAAACTCAAGGCCGGCGCGCGCGTGAACCTCGAGCCGAGTCTGCGGGCCGGCGATGCGCTGGGCGGGCATCTGGTGAGCGGCCACGTGGATGCCGTCGGCCGATTGGTCGACCTCAAGGAGGACGCACGCTCGCGACGTTTGCAGTTCGAACTGCCTGAGGCGCTCATGCGCTTCGTGGCGCCGAAGGGATCGATCTGCATCGACGGAGTGAGCCTGACCGTGAACCGGGTCGAGGGTCAGCTGTTCGATGTCAATATCATTCCGCACACCAGCGAGGTGACCACGCTCAGCGGCCTCTCGAGCGGGGATTGCGTGAATGTCGAGATCGACGTGATCGCGCGATACCTGGATCGTTTGATGGTGAGAACATGAACATCAGGAACAACCGATGAACACGATCGACGAGATTCTCGCGGATCTTCGCGCCGGAAAGATGGCCGTCATCATGGATGATGAGGACCGTGAAAACGAGGGCGACCTCATCATGGCGGCAGAAGCCGTGCGCGCCGAGGACGTGAATTTCATGGCGCGCTATGGGCGCGGCCTGATCTGTCTTACGCTCACGCAGGAGCGCTGCCGGGAGCTTCGGCTGCCGCTGATGGTAAGCGAGACCGACAGGGCGCATCGGACCAATTTCACTCTGTCGATCGAGGCGGCCGAAGGCGTGACCACCGGCATCTCCGCCCACGACCGGGCGCATACCATTCGGACTGCGGTCGGCGAAAAGGTGCGGCCGGAGGACCTTCGCCAGCCGGGTCATATTTTCCCGTTGATGGCTCAGCCAGGAGGGGTCTTGACACGCGCCGGCCATACCGAGGCGGGATGCGATCTCACACGGCTCGCTGGCTTTTCGCCTGCGGCCATGATCGTCGAGATCTTGAACGACGACGGCACGATGGCGCGGCGCCCCGATCTGGAACGCTTCGCGATGGCGCACTCCTTGAAGATCGGCACCATCGCCGATCTCATCCGCTATCGGCTGAAGAACGAGCGCTCGGTGGAGCGCGTATATGATCAGCCGGTCGACACGGAATTCGGCGGGTTCAGGCTTTGCTGCTATGAAGATCATGTCAATAAAAACGTGCACATCGCCCTGGTGAAGGGCGATTTGAATTCATCGCTTCCGCCGCTGGTGCGGGTGCATCTGAAGGACACGCTGCGCGATGTCGTGGGAGTTCGAAACGACCGGCTCGGATGGCCGCTGCGTGCGGCCGTGCGGCGCGTAGCGGCCGAGCCTTCCGGCGTGGTGGTGATACTGCGTCCTGAGGAGACGCCCCGGGAGTTCATGGACAGCTTGAGGCAGATCGAGCCGAAGCCCCCGGCCACCCACGCTTCCGGCGCCACGGTGCTGCGTACCTACGGCATCGGAGCCCAGATTCTCAAGGATCTCGGCCTGAAGCGCATGCGGGTGCTCAGTGCGCCGAAACAACTGCAGGGGCTGTCCGCCTTCGATCTGCAGATCACCGAGTACGTGGATGGCGGCGAATGAGCGGCGCGGGTCCTATACTGAGGCTCCCGGGATCGTCTGCGGCGGCTTTCAGGCATTTTGAATTTGCGAGGTTGAAATCGTGGCCATAGACATGCCAAAAATCATCGAAGGCGAGCTGACGGCTCGGGATCTGCGCTTCGGCATCGTGACGACGCGATTCAACGAATTCGTCGTCGAGCCGCTGCTGCGCGGTGCATTGGATGCGCTCAAGCGGCACGGCGCAACCGAAAAGCAGATCGAGATCATCCGCGTGCCCGGTGCGTTCGACATGCCGGTCGTCGTGCGCAAGCTCGCGCTGTCCCGCCGCTACGAGGCGCTGGTCGCGCTCGGCGCGGTGGTTCGCGGGCAGACTCCTCATTTCGACTACGTCGCGGGGGAGTGTGCCTCGGGACTGGCGCGCATCGCCCTGGAATCCGGGGTGCCCATCGGCTTCGGTGTGTTGACCACCGAAAACATGGAGCAAGCCATCGACCGCGCCGGCGGCAAGGCGGGGAACAAAGGGGCGGACGCCGCGCTGGCTGCGCTCGAAATGGCCAACCTGTTGAGGCGCCTGGATTGAGGCGCGCGCGTTCGTGAGTCAACTCCACCGTGCACGCAGCCTGTCACGCAGGCTTGCTTTGCAGGCCCTGTATCAACTGCAGATCAACCCGCGGTCCTGGCAGGATACGCACCGGCAGTTCGCGGAAGATCCCGAGGCGGAACGCATCGACCGCGATTATTTCAAAGAACTGATCGAGGCCATCGTGCCGAGTTCGGAGGCGCTCGATGCGCAGCTCAAACAATTCAGCGAGATCGCGCCGGCGGAGCTCGACCCGATCGAGCACGCGGCGTTGTGGCTCGGATTGCACGAGTTGATCTCGCATCCGGAGCTGCCTTACCGCGTCGTGCTATCGGAGGCGGTGGAGCTCACCAAGCGATTCGGAGCCACCGACGGCCATAAGTTCGTCAATGCCGTGCTGGATCGGGCGGCCCGGGAATTGAGGCCGCTCGAATATGGACGAGTTTGAGCTGATCCGCCGCTATTTCGCGCATCTTGGCGCCACGCGCGCCGATGTCAAACTCGGGGTCGGCGACGATGCGGCGCTCTTGCGGGTGCCGGAAGGAACGGATCTGGTCGCGGCAGTGGATACGCTCGTCGAGGGCCGCCACTTCCCGGCCGGGGCGGATGCCCGCTCGGTGGGACATCGGGCGCTTGCCGTGAACTTAAGCGACTTGGCTGCCATGGGCGCGGAGCCTGCCTGGGCGACGTTGGCGTTGACGCTGCCGAGTGCCGATATCGCCTGGCTCGAAGGATTCGCCCGCGGCTTCGGCGAACTTGCCAGCGCCCACGGCGTCGCCCTGGTCGGGGGCGATACGACCGCCGGTCCCTTGACGATCAGCGTGCAGATCCTGGGTCACGCTCCCCGTGGCTCGGCGCTCACGCGCGCGGGAGCCAAGGCAGGCGACCTGCTGGCGGTGACCGGCACGCTCGGCGATGCGGGCGCCGGCCTCGCGCTCGCGACCGGTGCGCTCGAGATGCACGACTTCGCGTCCGCGCGCGAGCTTCTGCTGCGTTTCGAATATCCGACCCCGCGCCTCGAGTTTGGAATTGCAGCCCGAGGGACCGCGAGCGCCGCGATGGATATCTCCGACGGGCTGGTCGGCGATCTGCCGAAGCTCGCGGCCGCGTGCGGGCTTGCGGCCCATGTCGATGTGGAACGGCTGCCGATGTCTCGCGCCCTGCACGCAGCCGCTGATGTGGACCAGGCGCGCGCGTGGGCACTCGGCGGCGGCGACGATTACGAATTGCTGGTCGCCGTGCCACCCGAGAAATTCGGCACGCTCGCGGCCCGAGCCATGCAATTGAACTTAACGCTCACCCCGATAGGGGCGCTGCGTCCCGGAAATACGGTGACCTGGACGTTGCACGGCGCCGAATTCACTCCGCCCGTGCAGGGTTTCGACCACTTTCGCCGAGCCTCGACCCAAATCACAGTTTGATTCGAGCCCGCCGAAGTATTCTCTGCGGCACGGAATTTCACCTCGCCGCAGCGCCCACGGTTACCCTTGAACAATATTCGGCCTAAGGATCACGCGAAGGCTCAAAACGGCCGCGCCGCTCTGCCTGAAAAAATCGGCAAATACGTGATCATCAACGAAGTGGGGCGGGGCAGCACGGGCGCCGTGTATCTGTCGCACGACCCGTACTACGGCCGTGATGTGGCCATCAAGGTCTACAACGTCGATTCGAGCGGCGACGAGAATCGCAAGCGCATCGCCCGCAAGATGTTTCTCTCCGAGGCGCATATGGTCGGCATGCTTCAGCATCCGAACATCCTGCCGATATACGATGCGGGGGAAGAGAACGGTCATTGCTACATCGTGACCGAGCACGTGCATGGTGCACGCACACTGGCCGCGTACTGCCGCCCCGACAACCTGCTGCGGATCGATGACGTGGTGGAGCTCATCTACAAGGCCGCACGCGCCTTGCATTACGCTCACAGCCGCGGCGTCATTCATCGCGACATCAAGCCCAGCAACATCATGCTCACGCTCGACAGCGACGTACGCATCATCGATTTCGGCATCGCGCTGGTGGCCGATTCCGAGATCTCGAGAATCGAGGGCATTGCCGGCAGTCCGTCCTACATGTCTCCGGAGCAGGTTCAATCCATCGAGCTCACCAACCGCTCGGATCTGTATTCTTTGGGCGCGGTCATGTACGAACTGCTCACCGGCACGAGGCCGTTCAGGGCGGGCAATCTGCAGAAGCTTCTGCACCAGATCGTTTTCGCAACGCCGCCGCCGATTCATACGCTGCGACCCGAGGTGCCCGAGGAGCTGGAGAACGTCACCGCGATCGCTCTGCAGAAGGACCCCGAAAAGCGCTACAAGACGGGTCTGGACTTTGCGGCCGAATTGACCCGGGTACACCAGAAACTGCGCGCCCAATACAACCGCATCGACCAGCAGGAGCAATTCAGCCTGTTGCGCAAGCTCAAGTTCTTCCATGAGTTTTCGCACAGCGAGATATGGGAAGTGCTGCGCGCCAGCAGCTGGCAGGACTACGCCGACGGAGAGGAGATCGTCAAGGAAGGCGAGATGGACGACCGGTTCTACATCATCGTTCAGGGACGTGTCGGCGTGGCGCGCCTCGGCAAGGCCCTGGGGTATCTCGACACCGGCGACTGTTTCGGCGAGACGAGCTACGTGCGCGGCGCGAAGCGCACGGCCACCATCGTTGCCGCGGGATCGGTGGTCGTCATGAAGGTCAGTTCCACGCTGCTGGAACAGGTCTCGGCCGAGTGTCAGCTGCGCTTCAACCAGGTGTTCCTGCGCAGCATGATCGGTCGTCTGCAAAGCGCGGAACGCAGCGCCTGAAACGCCCCGCGCGCCTGTCAGGTCAGGCGCTCGTCTCCTTGTCGTGCTCGATCATCGCATACGCCGAGTGATTGTGGATCGACTCGAAATTCTCGGCTTCCACAACGTAAGCACGCACGCGTGGGTCGCGATTCAAGGCAACCGCCACATCGCGTACCGTGTCCTCCACGAATTTCGGATTGTCGTAGGCGCGCTCGGTCACGAATTTCTCGTCGGGACGCTTCAAGATTCCATAGACCTCGCATGAGGCCTGCGATTCTGCCACGTCTATCAGCTCCTCCAGCCACATGTGAGCGTTGAGGCGTGCAGTCAGCGTGATATGCGAGCGCTGATTGTGCGCGCCGTAGTCCGAGATCTTCTTGGAGCATGGGCAGAGGCTGGTCGTCGGCACGACCACCTTCAGCCAAACCTCGGTCTTTCCACTTCCGTGCTCGCCGAAAATGGTGGCCTGGTAATTCATCAGGCTCTCGACGCCGGAGACCGGTGCCTTCTTCATGACGAAATAGGGGAATGTCATCTCGATGTGCCCGGAGTCGGCGTGCAAATAGCCGGTCATCTCCTCGAGCATCTTGCCGAACGAGTCCACGGAGATTTCCCGCTCGTGGCGATGCAATATCTCCACGAACCTCGACATGTGCGTGCCCTTGAAGTCGTGCGGGAGATTCACGTACATGTTGAAATTGGCGACCGTGTGCTGCTCGCCGTTTGCCCGGTCCTTGACCTTGACCGGGTGGAAAATATCCTTGATGCCGACCTTGTTGATCGGGATCTGCCGCGTGTCAGCGTGTCCCTGCACGTCCTCGATGGCGGCGGTGCGGGGCTTCGTGGGCGGAGCGTCGACGTTCATATGGCGGTTCCTGCGGCGCGGTCAAACTCCCCACATGGTGCCGGGAGCGCCGAATGCAATGATATCAGACGGGGGGTGCCGTCCAGCCGGCGCAGGGCGGCCCGCCACGGCCGTTCCGTCAGAAAGCGCCCCAGGCCGGGTCACCTCCCTCAGCCGTTCTTCGCTTCGTCCGGTTCGAAATCTTCCACGCGGGCCTCGCCGGCCTTCTTGAGCAATATCTCGACTTTTTGCTCCGCGTCTTTCAAGGCCGATTGGCAGTTGCGGGTCAGCATGATGCCGCGCTCAAACGCCTTCAACGACTCCTCGAGCGGCAAATCGCCGTGCTCCAGGCGCTCGACGATCTCTTCGAGGTCGCGCATGGCGGCCTCGAAATCCAATGGCTTCGGGTCCGTTTGAGGGTTGTTGCCGGGCATGGGACCGAACGGTACACAGGCGCCGGCGCCGGGTCAAACCGCCGGGTCTTATGTATGCAGTTCACGGTGTCGATCGGCAGACGGGGTAAAGGGTCCGGCAAATTGTCAAGCCGTGAAATGCGTCACAAGCGAAGAGTCGCACTCGGGCGCGAATTCAGTACCATGGCTCGGGGAAGCATCATGCGACACTATAGCAAGCAAATTTTCGGCTTTGGCTGTCTTTGTGCGGCCCTTTTGGGCGCTGCTGGCTGTTCGCCGCGCCGTATTCCTTCCATGACCGTCGAAGATCTCATGGAGGATCGGGTGACCCTGGACGGCATGATGATGAAATGCAACCAGAACCTTGAAAAGCTGCGCAACACCTCCGACTGCATGAACGCTCGGATCGCCATCGAACGGCTGGCCTCGCAGAACGTGGATCCCACCGCCGAGAAGAAGCGTCAGCAGGAATTCGAGCGCGCCCGGGAGCAGTTGAGGCTCGCCGGAGAAAAGCAGAGGCAGGAGCAGGAGGCCAAGACCAAGGTCGATGCGTACAGCCTGCCGGTCGTTCCGGTGACTCCCGCCGCGGCACCCAGCGCAGCGGCTCCCGCAGCGGTACCGCAGACCAGTGGAGGGGCGCAGCCAGGCTCCAGCCCGGCGCCTCTGGAAAATGCCCGGATGAGAGCAGAGCCGCCTGCCTTGGCAGGAACCACGGCGGCGGGAACCACGGCCCCTTAACCGCCGCCTCGATCGACCCCTGGCACAGGCACTTTTCGATCAGCGCAACGCTGCGACGAAGAGTTGCCGCTCCCTCGTGATTGCGCCGTTTCCAGGTAAACTGCCGCCTTCCCAATCACGCCAGGCCCGAACTCATGAAGCCCTCCCCTTCGCGGCTGACCTCCTTATGCCTAGTGGCCGTCGCCGTTTCAATCTGTGCCGTAGCGCGCAGTGCCGACCTGAGCAACCGCCATTACCCCGGCGAGGTAAAGCTCGATGTCGATCTTTCAAATCCCAGCCAACGCATATTCCGGATCCATGAAACCATTCCCGTGGGTTCCGGTGCCTTGACCCTCTATTACCCCAAGTGGATTCCCGGCGAGCATTCGCCGAGCGGAACCATCGACGGCGTCGCAGGCCTCGTGGTTCGATCCGACGGGGGGCAGCGCATCGAATGGCGCCGCGACCTCGAGGACATGTTCACGCTGCACCTCGCCGTTCCCGAGGGCGTGAAAGCCGTGGTATTGGACTTCGAACTGCTGTCACCCGGTCCCGGCGAAGAATTGGGGCAAAGCACATCGGTCACCGATCGCATCGAGGATCTGGAGTGGAATCAGGTCCTTTTTTATCCATCCGGATACTCTGCGCACAACATCACCTTCACGCCCAGCATACGGCTTCCGACGGGCTGGGGTTACGGGACGTCGCTCGATGCGCAGAAAACCCGCGATGGAATCATTCCGTTCGCACCGGTCTCTCTCGAGCAACTGATCGATTCACCGTTGATCTGCGGCCAATACTTCAGCCGCATCGATTTGGCGCCGGGCGCTCCCGTGCCCGTGCACCTGGACCTGGTGGCTGATGATGGTTCGGATCTCAAACTGGATGAGGCTCAGCTTAAGGCGCATCGCAATTTGATCGCCCAGGCACAGGCGCTGTTCGGCGCACATCACTACGGTCATTACGATTTCCTGTTCACCCTGTCGCAAAACACGGCGCACTTCGGGCTGGAGCATTCGCAGTCGAGCGACGATCGGTACTATGCGAAATTCTTCGTCGATCCGGACACGTATCTCGCCGGGGGCGGGCTGTTGCCTCATGAGTACGTCCATTCGTGGAACGGCAAATTTCGCCGCCCCGCAGGTTTGGCGACGCCCAATTACAACGTGCCGATGCGCGGCGACCTCTTGTGGGTGTATGAGGGGTTGACCGAATATTTCGGGGACGTGCTGACGGCACGGTCCGGCATCTGGACGCCCGAGCAGTACCGCGACGAACTGGCGGCGACGGCCGCCGATATGGATCATCGGCCGGGCCGCGTCTGGCGCGATCTGCAAGATACCGCCGATGCGACGCAGCTTCTTTACTACTCCCCGCCGGACTGGAATTCGGAGCTGCGCTCGGTCGACTATTATCCGGAGGGCGAGCTGCTGTGGCTCGATGTAGATACGATCATTCGTGAGAAATCGGGCGGCAAGAAGTCCTTGGATGACTTCGCGCGCGCCTTCTTCGGCACGGACGACGGCAGTTTCGCGGTCAAACCCTACGAGTTCGCGGATCTGGTGAAGACCCTGAACGCTGTGCAGCCGAACGATTGGGCGTCATTCTTGCGTAGCAGGCTCGATTCGCACGACAAGGGCGCGCCATTGGACGGTATCAAGCGCGGCGGCTGGAGCGTCAGCTACGACGACCAGCGCAGTGCGGCGTTCAAGGCGCACGAAAAGACTCGAAAATTTCTGGATTTGCGTTATTCGCTCGGACTCTTCGTGGCGACCGGCGCCGATGATACCGGCCGGATCATCGACGTGTTGTGGGGCAGTCCGGCGTTCAGCGCGGGCCTCGCGCCGGGCATGATAGTGGTGGCCGTCGACGGCCGCAAGTTCGATCCGGACGCCATGGATGAGATTTTGCTTCACGCACAAGGCGGCCACGAGCCCATCGAGATCCTGGCGCGGAACTACGATTCTTTTTCGATCATCAAGGTCGACTATCGCGAGGGGCCGAAGTATCCGCACCTCACCCGGATCACGCAGGAAAAAGATCGGTTGGACGAGATCATCGCGGCGAAGCCGGCGAACTAGCCGAGGATCGGCTTTGGATCTTGAATGCAGAACGGCCGGTGCGTCCGGCGTTGCCCGCTCATTCGCCGGTTCGAAAGCGCGTCCATTCGCGGGTCACCAGCCGTGAATATTCCAACGACGCGGCCGTATGGGTCACCAACCGGGCGCGGGTCGCAGCATCCGGGTAAACGCTCGGATCACGCAGGATCGCCGGCTCGATAAGCGCAAGGGAGGCCGCGTTGCCGTTCGGGTATCGAATGTAATTCGTGATTTTTGCGATCACCTCCGGCCGCAACAGATAGTTCATCCAGATCTCGGCATTCTTCGGGTGAGGGGCATCCGCGGGAATCCCCATCATATCGAGCGTCATGAGCGCGCCCTCGCGGGGGACGAGATAGGCGATGTTCGCTCCCGTGGAAGCCTCCTTGGCCCGATTGCGCGCGATTTCTACGTCGCCCGACCACATCAACGCCAGGCATATCTCGCCGCTGGTCAGTGGCGGGATCAGATCGGGATCGATGCGATTGACGAACGGGCGGATTTTGCGCAACACCTCCGAGGCGGCCGCCACGTCCGCGGGATCGCGGCGATTCGGATCATGCCCCAAAGAAATGATCACGGATTCGAAAATCTCGAGGGGCGAATCGACGATGGCGATGCCGCAATCCTTGAGCTTCTCCGCGTTGCGGGGATCGAGCAGCAGCGACCAGCCATCGGGGATATTCGGCCCGAGCCGTACCCGGACCTTGTCGATATCGTAACCGAGGCCGGTGCTCGACCAGAGATAGGGGATCGCGTACTGGTTGCCGGGATCATGGATGGCCATGCGGCGCATGATCTCCGGATCCGCGTTCTTGAGGTTCGGGATCGCTTCCTTGTCGAGCTTGCGATACACGCCCGCCCGCAGCTGGCGATCGAAGTAATTCTCGGTGGGGACCACGATGTCATAGTTCGTGTGGCCGGTCAGAAGCTTTGTTTCGAGCACTTCGTTGTTATCGAAAGTGTCATAGCGGACCTTGATGCCCGTCTCGCGCTCGAAATTCGCCACCGTGTCCGGGGCGATGTAGTCCATCCAGGAATAGACATTGAGGATCTGTTCGTCGCCCGCCGCGGGAGCGACGCGGGCGCTGTCGTGCGAACCGCACGCACCCAGCAGCGCGGCGGCCGTGGCCGCAATCATGGCACGCAGAGCGTGCGAGTCGAAGATTTGCGATCTCAACGCGGCCGCCGGAAGCGCCAGAACATTCGCGCGGCCCAGAGGCCGATGGCCGCGAACAGCAGCGCCATGGTCGCCATGAACAAATTGGTGGGAAGAGCGGGCGGCGCAGACGCGTTGGCCCGCACCAGAAGCTCATCAACGAATGCCAGGAACACCAACAAAATGCAACCGAACCAGACGCCCTGGTCGCTGAGGAAGTCAACGGTTTCGTCCGCGCGCTCGGGAGCGAGCCAGTAGGAGCGATACGGAATATTGATCATCGAGTGCGGAATCAGCCGGGGAAGCAACGCCGTCACGAAAACGATCAAGACGGGCGCGCCAAGCGTGAAGGAGAGCATGAATTGGCGGCAGTCCTCACGCGAGGTGAAGCCGTTGGGACGACCCACCGCGTCGAAATGCACCGCCACCAGCTCGGGCAGAGAATCCGTGAGCAGAGTCACGCGCCACGCAGCAGCGATGAGCAAGGTGCCGAACATCATGACCGGAAATTTACGCATTCGCTCACCGCGCCAATTTTCGAGTTATCATCGCTGGATTCGGGTGGACTGAACCTCGGCCACTCGAGTGCGGACATTGCTGCGACGTGTCGAGGCAGGCCATTCTAACCGCCAAATGTCATTGCGTTGTAGTGCGCATCAAGATGAAAATTTCCAGGCAAACGGCATGAGCTCGAAATTGAGCCTCGCAGCGATGCTGTTGCGCCTCGGTGTCATCGGGGCGCTGTTGGTGGGGGCGGCCTCGTCATTCGCCTACGTGGCGGGATGGCTGTCGCCGAAGCGACTGACGCAAGCGAGCCTCATGGAGGCATTCGCACGGCTCAACGGCGAGCATCCGGGCTTCCGTCGTAATCACGCCAAGGGCTTGTGCGTCAGCGGCTGGTTCGACAGCACGGGCGCGGCCACGCTGCTGTCCAAGTCGTCTATTCTGGAGCCCGGGCGCGTGCCCCTCATCGGACGATTTGCCCTGGCGGGCGGCATGCCGATGCAGGCGGATACCACATCCGCGGTTCGGAGCCTGGCGCTGCGCCTCATGAGTCCCGACGGCGAGGAATGGCGGACGGGCATGAACGACATTCCGGTGTTTCCGGTGAACACGGCGCAAGCTTTCTATGAACAGTTGCTTGCCTCGACACCGGACCCTGCGACGGGCAAGCCCGACCCGCAAGCCATGCGGCGATTTCTCGACCGACATCCCGAGACCGCGCAGGCGTTGTCGATCATAGGGTCCAGGCCAATTACGCCGGGATTCGCAGATTCGACCTTCCACAGCCTGAACTCATTTCGCTTCGTGGATGAGGGAGGCCGGTCGACACCGGTGCGCTGGGCTGCGGTACCGCTCGAGCCGCCGTCCGCGGATGCGGCGGCGCCGTCCGTCAACCGTGACGGGAACTATTTGTTCGACGATCTCATCGCTCGAATTCATCAGCGTCCCCTGCAGTGGAGGCTGGTGATCATCGTCGGCCAGTCGCAGGATCCAACGTCGGATGCAACGCTACGTTGGCCCGCCGATCGCGCGCAAATCGATGCGGGCACCGTGACCCTCGATACGGTATCGAGCGAGGACGGCGGACCCTGTACGGATATCAATTTCGATCCGCTGGTGTTGCCGCCGGGAATCGAGCCTTCCGATGATCCGCTCCTCAGCGCGCGCTCCGCCACGTACGGGCGATCCTTTACGCTACGCGCCACCGAGAAACGAGTGAAACCGCCCAGCGCCATCACCCCGCAGGAAGTCCGCATCGCACGAGGCCCATCATGAGCGCCTCGCGCCCGACCTTTACCGCAGGCTCGCGTTTGCTTCATTGGGTGATGGCCGCCCTGATCATCGCCATGTTGTTCATCGGAGCCGGGATGGCGGCCACCGTGTCGCGGTGCTACCCGGTTCTCGTGTCACTTCACAGGCCCATCGGGATCGTGATTTTGGTGCTGGTGGTAGTCCGCTTTCTGAATCGCCTGATGCACCCTCCGCCGCCGCTCCCGAGGGATCTTCCGGCGTGGCAACGGCTCGCCGCAAAAGGTTCGCATTACGTCCTATACGGACTCATGTTCCTCATGCCGCTCATCGGTTGGGCGATGATGTCCGCTGCACCCTATCCGGTGGTTCTGTTCGGAGCGCTCCGATTGCCGCCGATCATGCCGCCGAGCGCGTCGCTCTATGCGCTCTTGCGGCCTGCGCATGCATATCTCGCTTATCTGTTTTTCGCGACGCTCTTGGGTCACTTGGGCGCCGCGCTTTTTCACGGACTGGTCCGCCGAGACGGCGTACTTCAGAGCATGGTGTCGGTGCGCAACGAGGTGGGCGATGGTACGTGACGGCGTGGGTTTCATCAAAATCGACGAGGCGGCGAAGTCGAGGGCGCTGCAAGGCAGTGCGTATCTCGAATTTTTGAGAGTTCCTTCGATGAGCGCGGGACTGTACGTACTCGCGGCCGGTGGCGCCGACGCGCAGCTGCCTCACAAGCAGGACGAGCTCTATTACGTCATCCGCGGAAAGGCGCGCATGCAGGCGGGTGCGCAAGATCAGGCAATCGGGGCCGGCAGCCTGATATTCGTGGCTGCGACTGTCGAACATCGCTTCCACCGAATCGAGCAGGAACTCGAGATATTGGTGTTCTTCGCCCCGGCCGAGACCGAATAGCTCACCCGCGTTCGGAGTTCCTACTCCGATGGCGGTATCGTCACCATGGTGAGGGTCCGCTTGCCGAGCGAGGCGCCCTCGCTCGGATCGTTGATCACGACGTAAAAGCTCTTGGGTTGCTTGCGCGTCGGGTCAGCGACCACCGGTACGAAAAGGTTGGCGACGGCCTTGCCGTCCTCGAAGTGTTCTTCGTGTGCCTTGACGCTCATGAAGTCTTGGCCGGGTTTGGCGGTCCCCGATTCGGTCCACCACGTAAAGCCTACGTCCGACCGTAAGTTTCCAGTACGTTTGACGAGAATATGCGCTGCTGGATCGGACAATGGGAGCTCCACGGCGTCGGCGGCAAGCTCTATCCGTGCATGTTGCGGTTGAAGATTCGCCGTTGACCGTGAAGCGGCCGCCGTTGACCGTGAAGCGGCCACTGGGGCGGGCGGTGCCGCCATGGCGGCAGGCGGTGCGCCGAGCTGCGAAGCCACGCGCGCTGCAGGGGCACCGGTGAGCGGCGAGTCCGGGGCGATCTGTACTGTTGATCGGGGTTGCGCGGCAGGGCGCGGTGGTGTGGGCAGCGGAACGGAGGGTGTTTGATCGGCGAGCGGGGAAACGGGGGGCTCCACCGCCGTTTTGGCCCGCTGCCCCGCGCTCGGCGTACCCTTGATGGCGCTTTGCCCGTCATGCCAAAGCTGTGTCACTGCGGCATCGGCACTCGCCCAAGCATCCTGCAACTCGCCGCCGGCTTCGCCGGCCATTTGCGCTACCAGGTCTCGGTGCCCAGTCGCCCACCAGGCGGCCGCGGCCAGCGCGAGCGCGAAGACGATCAGCACTGCCGCGCCGCGGTTCCCGCGGCGGCCGGGCGCCGATTTCAGCAATGACAGCAGCACCGGCAATCGCGCTTCCGGCTTGGGAAGATCGAACGGTGCGAGCCAACGGCCTATCTCGGCGGGGCGGCGCTGCCGATCGAAAGAAAGTGCCGAGCGAAGCGCACCCCATTGCCTGCCGGTAAGGCCGGGAGGACGGGCGGCCTTCAGTCGTTGCGCGCGGGCTTGGATGGCGTTCATCTCTCCGAAGGGGTATTTGCCTGCCAGAAGCACGTACAGCACGCAGGCCAGGGAATACGCGTCGTCGCGCACATCCGGACGCTCGCCATCGAGCAGCTGGGGGCTGGCAAAGCGAGGCGTCGCGTACGCGGTCGCATCCCAAGCGGACTCCTCGATCGATGGCGACTCGCTCGGCAGGTGAGCGGTGCCGAAGTCCAGCACGCGGATCTCGCCATCATTGGTAATGAATATGTTTCCGGGGTTCAAGTCGCCGTGGACCACTCCGCGGGAGTGCGCGTGCTCCAGCGCAGCGGCGACGTCCCGAATGATCATGAGAGCGTGAGCACGACCGATCACCACTTCCCGATGGGCGGACAGCACGCTTTCGAGCGAAAGCCCGCTGAGATACTCCATGGTGAAAAATGCGGTGTCACCGTCCCGGTCATATTCGTGCGCGCGCACGATGTTCGGATGCGACAGCGACTGCAGGAGCTGAAACTCCCGGCGCAGATCGGTCAACACGCCGGATTGCCCGGCTGTGCCGGAATGCAAAACCTTCACGGCCACCCGCTGGCCGTACTCGGACATATCCAGTCGATAGCGGTCGATCGCTTCGAACACCGTTCCCGTGCCGCCCAGACCCAGCACGTTCCTGATCACATACCGGTCGCGCAACACATCGCCCACCACCACTTCACGCGGATTACCTGCGATCGCCCGGATCGGCCGACTCACGGAATCCGGCAGCGGGTGGCCAATGCTGTCGGCTCCGATCGGTAACGTCCTGCCGCTTGCGCGGGAGGACGCAGGGGGAGCTGAACTCCCCATGCCCCGGGACGGTGCCACGAAGGCATCAGGCGCCGCGGCCATGTCCGACCTTGAGGGAGCGGCGGCGGCGCGCTTGGGTGGGGGATTGGCTGAGGCGATAGCCTGTGCAATCGGCGCCGGCGCTGCGGCCGCGGGTGGCGGCCGGAACGCGTGCACAGGCGCAGGTGCAGGTGTAACGGGGGCGGGTGCCGCGGCGCGTGCGGATGTGGTCAGGCTGGGCGAGGGCACCGGCGCGGGCACCGGCCCGCGCCCCGGGGGAGCGCCTGCGCTTGGAGGTGGGACTGGCACAGCGACCGCCGCGGGGGGCGGAGGTGAGCTTTCCGACCGCCTGAGCGGGGCGCTCAACTGCACATCGAGCGCGGGTCCGAGCAATTGGCTTCCCAATCGCGACTTGACCCGCTTGAACACGGCCTGCGTAATCTTGCCGCGGCGGTAGTACTGATCGAGCAGCGCTAATGAGTCCCAAGCCGCTTCTGGCGCGCGCCGCGTGAGCATCTGAATCGCGCGCAGGAAGGCTTCCTCGTCGCATGCGCCGCGCGCGAGAGCGTCAAGCCAAACCTGGCTGACGTTGAAATCGCCGTCGCTACGGCTGTCGTTGACGGCGGGATCGGGCGTCATGAGGGCGAGCGTAGCACTTCAGCTCGAATTGAAGGACAGCCCCGAACTCGTTGCACTGCAGCGACCAAATGCGCGCTGATATGGCCGATCATGGGATCAATTGTTGTTGTTCTGGTTTTCCAGCGGATAAGTACGCGGCGCGTCGACGGCGGGGGGGACGACCGGTGCCGGAGCCTGAGCAGTTGCGGCGGGGGCTTCCGCCTGCGGCGCGGGAGAGGACCGCGCCATGGTGTGCGTGGCCTGGGACAATTTAGCCAAGAATCGCTGCGCGGTCTCCGGCGGCGTGGGTGCGTTGCCCGAAAAAATCTCGGTCGCGGTCACGCCCTTTCTGCCGTAAAGGTCTTCATTGGCCGATTTGTCGATGGCAATCACGCTGCCATCGACGGCGATCCCGCCGAAAAGACCGCGGGTTCGGGCGTAGGAATAGATCTCAGCAAGCGACACGTCGGTCGCGGCCGAGCCTTGGCGCCCGACCGGACCTGCGGCCACGGAGGCATCGGCGCCGAGCGTCAGTTTTCCACCCGTAATGCCTTCTATTCCGCCCTTCGTGGTGAACACGAGGATGATATCCGAGGACTGGGCTCCCGCCTGCAGCCCCCAGCTGCCACCGGTCAGCGCGATGAACACGGGATTGCTCCACGGCGAAGTGAGGGTATTTCGCACTGTCAGCACACCATTGCCATGCCGCCCGCCGAAGAAGAACGCAATTTTAGTGACATCAGGGATGACCGCGATACCGTAGGCGTGAGCCAGCAGGGTATCGGGGAGCCGTTGATCCGGCATGCTCTGAACGTCCTCGAGCACCTCGGTGGCGGTCAATAACCTGCCCTCCTCGCGCGCCGCCCCGGCAAATGAAAGATTTGCAATAATCGTCGTTGCTGTCAGCATCGCCGCAGCGAAAACCTTCGGAACGGCCTTTCTTCCCATACTCATATGACTCCCGGTTGCTGGAATTTTCATGTGGCGCTTGTTCTGGGGGTCATAGCGAAGGGACCCCGCATCGGGCGCTTAGTTCCGCCAGCTTACCGCTTGTCGGACGCTGGGAGAACCTTGGCAGCCTCGGCATCGCGGTGTCTTGAACGATAGTATTCGGCGAGGCGCGCCGTGGCGAGCTGCGTGGCCGGGTGCGCGGCCCCCACGGTTGCGAGAAGCTGAGTCCGTGCGGCAACCAGCATCGGTTCCCCTTCCGAGGCTTTGTCGTTCTTGATCAACGCCCAGCCCAAGCTTGCCGCGCTGCGGGCCGTGCGCCAATGGGCCGCCCCGACCAGATTGGTGTTGATGTCGACTGCGCCCCGCAGCTCGGTCTCGGCGGCCGCAAGGGCGCCGCGGGTGAGCAGTACTTCGCCGAGCGTCAGCCGCGCGGCCGCGACATAGAGATGTTGGGGCGGAAGCGATTTGGCAAAGATCGCCAGCGCCTGGCGAGCGGTTTCCTCGGCGCGCGCGAGATCGCCGGTTTTCCAATACAGGTTGGCGAGCGCGTCGAGATAGTAGCCGGTCAAATAATGCTCGGGACCATGGACCTTGGATTCGATCGTGATCGCATCCCGAATCGCCCCGATCGCACGCACCTCGTCTCCCTGCCGGTCGTATAGAAGGCTGAAATGCGACTTGATCTGCGCCAAGACGTCGTTGTTTTCTCCGAACACGGTGCGTTCAATCTGAAACGATTCGGTGAGCAGTTGTTCCGCCTCGTGAAACTGACCGCGCTCCGTGAGGATGTAGCCCAAGGTCGCCAATGCAATGGCGTGATCCGGGTAGTTGCGGCTCACTGTAGCCTGGTAAATGTCGATCGCCTGCCGTTCGTAATTTTCCGCGGACACATAGTCGTTGGCCCATAGGGCTGCCGCGGCGAGACCGCTCAAGGTTACGGCGACCGACAGGTGCTGATTCCCCAAAGCATTGCGATACACGCTGAGCGCTTCGGTGAATAGCTTGGTTGCTCGCGGTTGATCGCTCTTCGCGCTCAGCTCGAATTGAGCAAACTGGACCAGGATGTCGGCGGTCTCGACCGAGGTCCGGGAATCGTCGTTTTTAAGGAGGTCGAGCGCCTGCTGGAGATACGCCTCCGCCGAGACCAGATTTCCGCCGTCGGTCAGAGCGCGGGCGAGATTTGCAAGAGCGGCGGCCGTGCGTTGGTTGTCCAGGGGCCGCTCCGACCGGCGGATCGCCACGGCTTGCTCGAAAAGCGGAATGGCGCGATCACTGTCGCCCTTGCGGCGGTAGGCAAGCCCGATGCTCTCCAGGAGTTGCGCCCGGACCTCCGGCTGCAGCGACGCGTTATCAAGGATTTTTGCCGCGCCACGATCCAGGAGTTCCCGCGCGGTCGCTTCGTGTCCCTGTGCCTTGAACGGGTCGGCTTCCGAAAACACGTCCACCAGGAATGCCGAAACCTGACGGGCCCGATCTCGCTCCTGGGCCGTGGCCTCGCGCGCCAGCTCGATCCGATGGTTCTGCCATAAGGTCACGGCGGCAATCACGGCGAGGCCGAGAAACGCGGCGCTGACCGCCAGAACGGGCAGCAAATGACGGCGCAGAAATTTCGAACTGTTGTAGCGCCAATCTCCCTGCCGCGCCTTCACCGGCTGCCCCTGCAAGTGACGGTTCACATCGTCGGCGAATGCCTCGACCGACGGATAGCGGCGGTCAGGTTCCTTGCGCATTGCCATGGACACGATCGCGTCAAGGTCGCCGCTCAATCTCGCCCGGAGCCGGGGCGGGGATAGACCGCGTCGATCGGAGATGCGGCTTCGATCGGTGTCGCGTTCCTGGCCCAGTTTGGCGATGACGATCTGGCTCGGCCGCATGGGGTCGTCCATGCAGATCGCACGCTCGAGTTGGAGCTGACTGTAGCTCAACAGCCGATATGGTGAACGGCCGGTAAGCAGCTGATACAGAAGAACCCCAAGCCCATAAATGTCGGTCGCCGTGGTGATCGGTCGGCCCAAAACCTGCTCGGGAGCTGCGTTCTCGGGAGTCAGGATGCGCTCTTGCAGCCGCGTCACCGGCACCGTGTGCGAGAGACTTTCCGGAGCCAAGAGTTTCGCGATGCCGAAGTCCAGCAGCTTGGGCACACCTTCAGCGGTCACCAGAATATTTGCGGCCTTGATGTCCCGGTGAACCACCAGATTGCGATGGGCGAATTGCACCGCCGCGCAAATTTGCACGAATAGCTCGAGCCGTTCGCGGACGAACAGCGTGCGGCTGTCACAGTACGAGTCGACGGCCTCGCCATCGACATGCTCCATCACAAGATACGGAGTACCGTCGTCGAGTTCGCCGCTGTCGATCAAACGTGCGATCGACGGGTGATCCAGCGTCGCGAGAATATGCCGCTCGCTGTGCAGGCGATTTCGCAGCCGCGGATGCAGGGCCGTGTGATGCAGCACTTTGACGGCCACGATTTGCCGGTATTGAGCGCCATCCCGCTCGCCCCGATAAACGGTGCTCATGCCGCCGTGTCCTAGGATGGACACGATCCGATAATGTCCCACACGAGTTCCGATCAACCGATCCTGATGCTCGGCCAGCAATGACTCGGCCGCTTCGCTGATTGCGTTCAGCAGCGGGTCCGCCGTCTTCTCATCCGACGCAAGCAGCGATTCGACCGAGCGTTGGAGGTCAGAGTCACTGCCGCAGGAATCTGCGAGTCGACTCGCACGCTCAGGGAGCGGCACGTCGACCACCTCGTCGAAGAGCGACTGAATCCGTTGCCACCGATCCCGAGAAATCATGGTGCCCGCTGACCTGCGATTTCGTTGAGCAGCCATGCGCGCGCCAGCCGAATGTCGCGATGAACGGTCGCCGCCGACGCACCGCCCGCCGCCGCGATCTGATCGTAAGTCAGCCCCCCAAAATAATGCAGTTCGATCGCCTGGGCCAATCTCGGCTCCATCTTTTGAAGCGCTTCGAGCGCTTCGTCGAGCGCAATCACGTCGACGCCGGCAACGGGCGGCATGGTGTCCTCGGTGACGGACTCGCGAATCCCCGGGCCGCGCTTGACGCGCGCCCGCGACTTCGCGTGGTCCACAAGCACCCGACGCATCAGGCGCGAGGCCAGGGCGAAAAAGTGGGCCCGGTCCTGCAGTGCAACGTTGGCTTGGATCAGCCGCAGGAATGCCTCATGCACGACCGCGGTGGCCTGAAGGGTGTGGCCACCGCGCTCTCCTTTCATGTAGTTGCGCGCAAGGCGCCGCAGCTCGTCGTACACCAAAGGCGTCAGACGCTCCAAGGCCTGCGGCTGACCCTCCCGCCAGTCGGTTAGCAGCTGGGTGAAGTTGGACGGAACTGACATTGGCTGTCGCCCGCGCTGTTCAGCCATTCCCGCACTGCCCGCTCGGGAGTTGCCGGATAAAATACGATGTCGCGTTGCACCATGAGGGAATTTTCAACTTATTGTCGCTTTAACGCCGAGACCGCCACTTCGGCAGTCCCCAACAACCAACGGAGAAGTCAAATGAAGGTAAGTCTAATCGCTTTAATCGCGGCCTGCGCGGTGTCCAGTGCCGCTTTCGCGCTCACCGATGATCCGGGCGTGAACCCGCCCCGCGTGGCGCTGGCCGATGATCCGGGCGTGAACCCGCCCCGCGTAGCGCTGGCCGATGATCCGGGCGTGAACCCGCCCCGCGTAGCACTGGCCGATGATCCGGGCGTGAACCCGCCCCGCGTAGCACTGGCCGATGATCCGGGCGTGAACCCGCCCCGCGTGGCGCTGGCCGATGATCCGGGCGTGAACCCGCCCCGCGTGGCG
>Ga0182030_10000096_pt1 | contig 130152 bp, 99 predicted proteins | sample 812S3MmetaG_FD_121299 | JGI IMG/M metagenome (GOLD analysis project Ga0182030, IMG submission 121299) | Permafrost microbial communities from Stordalen Mire, Sweden - 812S3M metaG (Illumina Assembly) | ecosystem: Environmental > Terrestrial > Soil > Wetlands > Permafrost | place: Sweden... | reverse complement strand
CGTCGCCGACCCACGGTGGATGAAACTGTGCCCCATCCATCGGACGTCTTTTTGTCCGATGGGTGGGATCGCTGAACTCATCCTTTGTTTTGCTGAACTTGCGTTTTTTGTTTCTTCCTAGGTTTCGTGCCCCATTACCTTCGCACTCTCCAATTCTCCTTCGTTCTCATTCGTCCACCATCATACTGACTTCATGCTGTACCCGCTGAGGTTTTTAGTTGTCTTCCTTGTCCGTATTTTTCGCTCTCGCCGCGCCCTGCTGCTTGAGAACTTGGCTCTTCGCCAGCAACTTGTCGTTAGGAAGCAGCGGTATCCTCGTCCACAGGTCTCCACCTCCGACAAGCTGTTCTGGGTGACCTTGCGGCGGCCTTGGCCGGAATGGATGCACGCTTTGATCCTCGTCCAGCCAGAGACTGTTGTTTGCTGGCACCGTGCAGAGTTCAAGCTGTATTGGACGTGGCTCTCGCAGCGTCGGGTTCGGGCGGGCGGAAAATGCGTCAGCAAGCAGTTGCGCGAGGCGTTCCCATATGACTCGGCCCCCGGCTACTTGATCTACGATCGCGGCCCACAGTTCAATGGTGAAGTGACCGAAACCGTGAAGAGCTTCGGTATCGGGCCAAAGCGGACGAGCTTCAGAAGTCCATGGCAGAACGGCATTGCGGAACGCTGGGTAGCCACCTGCCGCCGGGATTTGCTCACCCACGTGATCGTTCTCAATCAACGCCATCTGAAACGCCTGATGAACGAATACGCCCGTAACTATCTCGACGGTCGCACAAATCTCGCGCTAGAAAAGGGAACGCCTGCGGGTTGTGAAGCAAGGGAAACTCCCGGCGCCGGTCACGAGGTGACATCGATGCCGGGACTGGGTGGTCTGCATCGTCGCTACAATCGTGCTGCCTGAGCTGCTGCGTCGGACATTCCTGGTCAAAATTGAGGATGACCGGCGGGAGAAGTGTGCCCGGTATTCAGACACTCTACGCTTCGCCATTATTTCATTCTGGCCGGCAGTCACCGAACAGCCGATCCCGTGTCGAAAGCTACTGCCAAAATCGCCACCAAGTCGGTGAATCAGGCCCATTTCGCCCCCGGATCGCATTTTGGCGAGGAACAACCACAAAGCCTCTCAAGCACTTTCGCCGACCATCTTTTTTGAGCTACACTCCTAGCATCTTGAAGCAGACCGCGAAATGCAGCATCAACATCCAGGCAGTGGAACTGGCGGCCAATGGAGCAGGCTGCGTGAATACCGCAGGGCGCAATTTCGACGGGTTCCCGGTCTTTCAACCGATCGGTGTACAACGACTGGCGTTTTCAAACTGACGGAATTGGAGGTTCTCGTGTCAAAAATTGACAGGTGCAGTGTTGTTGGGCTGCAAACAGTTCTCGCGCTGGCTGTGGTGATCATGCCGGCGGCTTTTGGTCAGGCGCAGCTTTCACCTGGTTCACATGCACCGGGGAGGCTTGCTCTGGCCGCAGACAAAACCTTCCGAGAAGGCGTGCATGCGAAGTTACCACCTCATCTTTCAACATTGCTGGGCGTTTCCAAGGAAGAAGAGTGTCCGGTCATGCAAGGTGTGGTGCGAACGGGGAATCTGGTGCAAGGGATTGACGTCTTTGTCCAGAACAAGAATGACATTGTTCTTTTTGTTGTCGATGAGACCGCTAACGACCAATACCTCTATCTGACCTCCCCCGAAGGTACGCTGCGGAAAGTGGTTTCCGTGAAGGCGGGTGTGGGTGCCGTGGTGCTTATTACAGACAAAGACAAGGCAGCCTTCAAAAACGAAAAACAGTTTTGGGTCGATCGCCTGGTCCCATCCAGTGTGACGAAGTAATGTATGTCGATCCTTTCCCGACTCGTTTTGCGGGGGCCTGATGATCCCGTAGGCGAAGATCTGAGAAATGTCCGACTCAGCGACAATCCAATCTGAACTCGCAAGACCCGGACGAGGCGGTGCTGGAAACGTGCCTCGGCACTGCTCTCGGTAGTATGACTCCTCTAGTTTCGGTTTTCCGGCGATAGGAACCGAACTCCTCGATGCCAGGCTACCTTGGCCGTTCACACTCACTGCCGCGTCGTGCAAAATCTGGGCACCGGAGCTCGAAGTCTTCGGCCCTTGGCTTCAGCCTTTAGGAATTCATTTCTTCATCGATTGCGCTTCGTCAATCAATCGCGCAAAATTCGGTGACAAAATGAGATTATCAATGTTGTTGGGAGGCTCGCTATGAAAATGATGAAGCATCTGCTGGTTTGCATGGTCGCAGTTTTGGCGCTAAGCGGGGGCCTCGGTCAAAGCGCTTATGCCGCTCATGGCAAGCACGGCTTCAGTTCTCCGCGTGGACACTATCGCGCGAAGAAGAATGAAGGTCAGTTCGGCGGGAAGTACATGGCGCCAAAGAAGCAACGTCGCCCGACGGGCTACTACCGTAGCACCGTCACCGGCCGAACCGTGTATGGAAAGCCTAAGCCGTAGCGCAAGCGCCTTGCAGAGCTCCTCTTGTTTGAGGCCTTCATGTCGCTTGGGCGGATGGCCAACGAGAGTGTGCAAGTTTTTGGGGTGAGTTAATTTTTGAAATAGAGAATCAGAGCGGTAGTTGAGGTGGTTCCAAGGCTACCCCGTCGCGCACGAGGTGGAGATGATCGATCGGGCAGAGCAGGTCTCCCACTGCAACCGTGGGATTGACAATAGCAGAAGCAAGAGCGCAGCTTGCCAGCCTGCAAGAGCGAATCGTGACCTCCCAAGTTCAACACCATGTTGCCAGCATACAGTCCCGCCCGTGATTCGGTCGTGCGCTTCGCGCGAAGGGCTATTACCGGTCCACACTTCATTCTGTGTGCGGTAAGGTTGCCTTGCGTATCCGGCGACTCAATGGATGTCCTTGCTCTGGACCGCATAGGAACAGCCTCTCAACACTGCTCTACAAGGCCCTGAACGGCGCCTGCACCGAAATCGCCTTACATGGTTTTTACAAGGAGATTACAACTTTTTACCGCTCTTCATCATCAAATCTGTCAGATTGATTAGAGGACTACCGGATAAAAATCGCAGAGTGCGATTGGCATAATCCAACAGGTTGCAAACCCGCAGGAAACAAGGCAGGACGAAATCGGGAGGGGCGGAATGTTGAGCTCACTAGCAGTGAATGAAGCGACGGACGTGAAGAGCGGGCGCGGTAGCCTCGAACCCGAAACAGTTAATGCCAAAGCTGTGTTGGAAGAGTTATTTACACTCCTAGAAGAATATGGCCCGGGCTGGTACACGGAAGATCATCACAAACGCGCAGTAGCAGCACTGATGGGAACGGGAATGCGAAATGTCTGCGAAACATACCGATTGGGTATGACTGCCTGAATCATTCGATTTCGGCAAGGCTCTGGGGCCTTTGATTCCGATTCCGCGGCAGAGCTGTTCGAATGGAATCGTCGAGTTCCCTACTCCGTTCAGCCCATTTTGTCGACGGGCGAATCGGCCGGCCTCCAGCCTTGGCTCCAAGCCTCGCGCAAACAAGGCGGCTGAAGTACGGCACACTACACGTCAGCTCTGAAATCGATACCCGATTCCAGGAACAGTAATGATCATTTCGGGGTCCTTGGGACAGGACTCAAGCTTTTGACGCAGACTAGCCACATGCACATCTACAGTGCGCGTGAGCGTACCAGCCTTTTGTCCCCACACCTCTTGCAGCAACTCATCGCGCGATAGAGTAATCCCTTGATGCTCTGCGAAGTAACGGAACAAGTGAAACTCCCGCGCAGTGAGATTGACGGGCTTGTTATCCTGGGTAACCAGCGTTCTCCGAACGTCTAAGACAATGGCGCCGAATCGATAGAAGTCCGGCCCGGCTGAATTGGGATTATTCGGCTTAAATGGTGAACGCCGCAGAAGGGCCTCAATGCGCGCCATGAGTTCCATGGTGTCGAACGGTTTTGTGACATAGTCGTCGGCACCGAGTTTGAGACCAACCACCTTGTCAACCGTCTGGCTGCGGGCAGTAAGCAGGATAATCGGAGTGGCCAATCCAGCGCGGCGAATATCCGCGCAGATGTCGAGGCCGCTGCGAAACGGCATCATGATATCGAGGATAATCAGATCGAACGGGAGGTGGGTGGCCTTCTCCAATCCGGCTTTGCCCTCGACCGCTATGTCCACACAGTAGCCTTCACTGCGCAACCGATCGCCCAGTGTCAAGCACAGTTCTTCTTCGTCTTCAACAATCAGAATGTTTTGGTTCATATGTAGGACGATCGAGCCGGCAGGGATGTTGAAATAGCCGTCTCTACCATGGCTTCTCCTTTCGCAATTTCCAGGTGCAGGGTGAAAGTACTTCCGACGGAGAGTTCGCTCACAACCGAAAGCCGGCCTCCGATCGCCTCCGCAATTCTCTTGGCAAGGGACAGTCCCAAACCGGTTCCATGAATTTGCGCGGCGACGACGCGAGAGCTGCGATAGAATGGCTCGAATATCTTCGCGATCTCAGAGGGATCGATCCCCATGCCGCGATCCACAATGGAAATGCGCACTTCTCGGCCGGCCCCGCGCTCTATAGGTGCAACAAAAGCGCGAAGTACTATCCGCCGGTCCACGCCCCCGTACTTCGTAGCATTGCCTATCAAGTTCTCCAGACATTGTGCTATTCCAGACGGGTCTCCAAGAACTGCCGGCAGGTCTTGCTCAATGAACCGATCGATGACGAAGCCCGCTCCTTGCACAAGCCCTTCTGTGCCGCTCAAAATCGAGTCGATCATCTGCAGAGTTTGAATGGGCCTTATGACGTAACGGTTCTTCTGATCTTCAGTAGAAGCGAAGAGCAGGATTTCGTCTACCAACCGGCCCATGTTCCGGCTTTGCTTTTGAAGAATCGCGCCGTATCTCCGCAATGCGCCTTTCTCCTCAATCAGGCCATCGGCAATATTGTCTGCCGCCGAACTCAACACTGCCAGGGGGGTGCGCAATTCGTGCGAAACAGAAGCTACGAACTCCATTTGCAGTTTCGCCAACTGGATGGCGCTCAACATCTGGCTTTTTTGAATGGTCCACACCGCTCCGCACGAGAGTAGAAAGGTGAAGCCGAGAATTTCGATAAGCCTCCAGGAAGAGCGACGGGAAGAGGCCACGAGGTTTGTAAGTCGCAGTGAGGCATCTGCATCGTAGAGACGCTTGACCTCGTTCAAGTCCTTGCGGACAATCTCGAAAGCCGGCACACCCCCGGAGAGATCGAGACTCACTGCTTCCTTCGTGCTTCCTTCCAGAATCGAAGCCAGAACCTCATCGCGAACATTGAGGTAACTCACCCAATCGCGGGTGAGGCGGTCGGCAAGTTCAGCGGCCCTGGGCGATTTTGCCTGGCGACCATAGTCGGCAATACCGTCTTTCACCCGCTGATCGGCATCGCGCGACTGGTCGGCATATTCTACCTGGAGATTGCTGTCGCTGGTTGTCAAGGCGTAAAGAGTAGCGCGACGAGTTTCCTGGGCGTAATACTGCAATTCGCCTATCTGTTGGAGGCCGTGCACTGACCCCGAGTACATCTTCTGCGCTTCGGCGCTCGTGGTTTGCAAATCGCGAACCACAAAGGCCCCGACGACCGCAACCCCACAACAAACAATCAAGAGCAACAGACCCGCATTGTGGCGAGAAGCGATGCTGAGAAGACGGTCAAGGAATGCCGGTGAATTGGTGGATTCACGGCGCCAACCAACCTTGGGTTGCCTATTCGTTCTCATTAGTCACCCGATTCTCTGTGTGCAGCTTGTAGCCCTTGTCTCCGGGGAGAAGACTGTCAATGCGAATTGTCTTTACGGAGCCATCCACATCGCTTTGCCTCAGGTACCCGATGGCTCCGGGGACATTGAAAATGAATCTTCGGACACCGGCTGGCGAGGCGAGAGTCTTCGGCGACACCAATATTTCACCCGTGAAAAGGCCGCGAAGAAAATGAGTCTTCAACTGATCTTCATTCATGCCGCAGACATCGTGAAGGATTGCGATCCGTTCGGGCTCTCCGGGTTCTCGCATGACCAGAGTGATACGTCGGCCGTTTACCCAGTGGCTACGGCCGCCGAGGAAGATTGTCCGTAGGTCGGCCGAGGAGAGGTCCTCCACCGGATTGGAACGATTCACCACGATGACAAGTGGCTCAACTACCGCACCCTGCTCTGCCCAGGGATCCGTATCAAGAGACAATCGCGCATGCGCCGCGTCTGCGAGGGGCCACGCAGTCAAGGCTAGAACAACGAGAAAGGTCGTCAGGCAGCGCATGCTCAGTGAGTTCTCACTAGAATGTAAATCCTGCTTGCAAAGTTAGACCATTGACACCTGGCTGGTTGCGCAAGAAGGTGTAGTCGTATTGAAACTTCAGGGCTACAGATTCGCTGGCATCAAAACGCAGACCAAGCGAGGGGCCATGTCGCAGTCCTACATCCGAAAACACCGGTTCATTGTTGGCGGCATTCAAATACTCATAGCGAAAATAGGGCCGGAAGGCAGCAAATTGTCTTGAGATCTGGGTGTAAAACCCTGGTGTATTGAATACAGCTGCTGTACCGAGGACGGCATGGCGATCAAGCAAGGCCTCGTTCAGCCACTCGTACGCTGGACGGATCAAGACAGCGTGGCCGGCAAGGATAGTCTCCCCGATTCTGGGTGAATTCTCAGGAGCAAGCAGGTCACGATAAATGGAGAATCCGGTCTGGAATCCCTGCACACGTTGTGGCTTGGCGAATAATGCCAGGTTGAATGCTTTGTGGTTCTGATCGTCAATCTCGTTTTGAACCGGCTCTTCTGTCAGCGGGGTTCGCGATGCCCGCCCGTTCCCCACTTCCGCAACGTAGTGCAAACCCAGCGGCCCGGAGGGAAGCAGACCGGAGGCGGAAACACCGACGGTGTGGATGGGAAGAATTCCACCGCGGTCCTCAAACTCGAACAGGAAAGGACGACCCGTAGTTGTCTGCAACCAGGTGCTGTGGTGATAAGCAGTGTTGTAGTATCCGATGGCGGTGTGTCCGCGGCCCGCGGAGATATTCAGGTAATCGTTGGGGGAGTATTGCAGCAGATAGCGTTCGACATCCACGCTGAAGGTGTTCTCCTCTCCTGCAGTTGCGCCGTAAATATTGTCCGGGCCTCCTTCAAAAACAATTTCACCCAGGAATTTGAATTTGTCCGAAATGTCCGATGTGACGAATAGGTCGAGTTGTCCCAGCGAGAAGGAAGTAGTATCGCCCTTTTGAGTGTCGCCATGCAGCGAAGCGTCTCCAAAGCCGCGAATCCGTAGCAAGGTCTTACTTAGGTCCATTCGATCGGCCATCGCATTTTCAGGTTGTGCCTGCTCGGACTCCTGGGCTGTAGGAGTCGCGGAATTGGAGGACCCGGGCACGTTGCTACCGGTCCGTTCCGGCGCCATGGCTGTGACCTCGGGTGACGCTGACAGAAAATTCTCGGGAGTTGAACTGGATGCTGAATTGGCGGCGAAAGCCTGCTGCTTTTCGGCTTCGAGTTGCGCGACCCGGGCTTCCAGCTGATCCACTCTTTTCAGCAAGCTTTCCAGAGTTTGCCTATCGATGACCTGCTCATCCACTTTCTGTTGCGCATGGAGCGATGGTCCGCATAACGGAGCAAAGAGACTCAGGATCGCGAATCCGCCTGCCAGGCTCCTGAGTATCTTATTGAATGAATGCATTGAATTCTCCTTCCGCATGCGACGATGCGGGGACACCAAATCCTGGTGGCTACGAACTTTTTTATTCCGCTTTGTATCACGCGTGTGCTTGGCACGGTCATCTGCCGATCGGTTAAACGCAACTGACATTCGACGGTCGCGCTCATGGGGAATAAAATTCGCGCAAGTAATTGGAATTATTTGTAGGGCTTGACCAAACGGCCACGCATTGAATCGCCCATTTAGGAGGATCTGGCGTGGTTCTACAGATAACACGCTAAGTAATCCAAACCGATGCTGGCGGGGTTCAAGTTTTGAATCGATCCGTGCTGGAGGGGCCAATGACATCGACGCACACCCTGCCTGCAAGGCAGAGCGCGCAGTAAGCATCGACAGGTTCGCCCCCATTGGCGTCACCTTGCAAGCAGCCAGCGCCTCCGATGAGACGATGCTCATCGGAAGCATGGCAGTACCGGGATCAGTAGTCTTCCTCGCCGCTTAACTGAAGCAGACGCCCAGGATCTTTTATGAGCACCGCTTCTCTGCGAGGCACGACAAAGCCCTGTTCTCCCCATTTCGAAAGGAGGCGGCTAATCGTGAAGAGCGTAGTGCCTGTCATCTGGGCAAGTTCCTCGCGGGAGAGAGACACCTCGATGCCACCGGGGGACTGCCTGCCAATACGCTTCAGCAGTCTCAGCAGAGCTAGAGCTACACGCTTGGCGACCTTCTCAGTTGCAACCTCGCGGAATCGTTCCTCAAGTTCGCTGAGCCGGTTGGACAGAATCTGGCTGATGTTTTTTCTGATCTGCGGGTACTCCGCCAGTATGTTTTGAAGTTTGGCGTATTCCCAGGTCAGTGCCCTGCACTGCTCCATCGCGCGAGCAGAGCAAGTATGGCTGCAAGATGCCCCGGCGCCAGGCACTCCCATGGCATCGCCCGATCCGTTCATCCACAGGATTACCTCATCACCGCCGGGACTGATTTGAGTACTTTTTACGCTGCCCGATTGAATCAACACCGTATTGTGAACCGGTTGCCCCTGCATATACAGGAGTTCGTCTCGCGCGAAAGTACGCGCCCTTGCGCACGAAGCAATCTCCATGCACTCATGCTGGGTAAGACCTGTGAAAAGCGCAGAGGCGCACATAAGAACGACGCGTTCCGCTAGACTTGAATCAAATCTTGGAATCCCCCCAGCAAACTGTTTCTCCACCGACAAGCGTTCTGTCGCCACGACCCCCCCCATATACGCACTTTCTAGCTGTTCCTGAGGACCCCAAATCCGAGATACAGCGACCTGTGAAAATCAATGGACACAGGTAGGGAATATCTGCATCCAAATTGCATTTCCTTGACAGACACATCTATGGTAAGTGTGTACCGACGTGCGAATGCTCTTCAGAGCCCCGATGTTGTCAGGGCATCTGCATTTGGCTGAACCGGCCAGGAATGGACTGGCAATAAACATTAGCAAATATTGGGCGCGATTGGAAGTCACACCACCCGAGAGAACATTACCACGAATCATGTCTTACGTCAAGTCAAGGTTGATCGCAATAAACAATAATTTCCATTTTTCAGTGTCTTTGCATCAAACTTGCATAGTGCTGAGACTTGATTTGCCGCGGTTGATTCGCTGGCCGCCATTAAGACCGGAGCTGGGGAACAATCTCCGGAGCGACCCCGACAAGAACACAAAACACCCCAAGTTCAGCCCCAGTCTTTGCTTCAACGCAAAGACGGCAGGGATTTCCTCGACAGAAAACGCGAATTTGTACGTTAAGCAGTGCTGGTCATCGCTTGTTTGCTCAAAAGCAAAGACACGGGTTCTAAAATCGTGGATGATCTGACAGCTTTTAAAGCGCCTTCGACGGCCGCATTACCCTTGAAGAGAAGCAGATCCTAAACGTCTGAAATGTCGTATTCAATGGTGGCAGGTTGTAAATCCCGCCCGGCACACGCTCCCATAAAAGGGGATTAAATTTATGCGCAAACGGATCTATATCTTTCCCATCGTCGCAGCCGCGCTCGGCGGATTGGCATTTGCCACTCACCACCCAGGTTCCACGCTGCCTCAAACGCGCCGGGTACTCTACTGGGTGGACCCGATGCATCCTGCCTATCGCTCCGATAAGCCGGGCACTGCCCCGGATTGCGGAATGGCGCTGGAACCGGTGTATGCCGAAGAGGCCGGCCACTCATTGCTTCCCGCTGAGGATTCATTGCCCGGAGCAGTGCAAATCGACCCAGGCACCCAGCAACTTTATGGAATTCGGCTGGCAAAAGTCGAAGCAGGGAATGGGCAGGGTACGATCAGGTTCTTTGGCAGAGTCGCCGCCGATCAGACCCGAGTTTATCGCGTCAACCTCGGCACAGACGGTTTCGTGAAAGAGACTCACGATGACGCCGTGGGCAACCATGTCATGAAGGACCAGCATTTGGCCGTCGTCTATTCCCCGGATTTCCTTTCCGTGGCCGGCGGTTATCTCTCGGCAAACGAACGCACTCCAGGGGCGCAAAGCCCGCCAAAGGACAATACCGCGCCTTCCACCACGCTGGGCGCTACCAGCGCGCAAGCCAGGGCGGACCGGCTTCGGAACCTCGGTATGAGCGACTCCCAAATCGAAGAGATCAGCTCAAACCACAAAATACCGGAGAATGTGTATGTCGTATCGCCCACGGACGGCTTCATCCTTTCCAGAAATATCTCGCCCGGCGTTCGCTTCGAAAGGTACATGGATATGTACACCATCGCCGATCTTAGCCGGGTTTGGATTCTCGCGGAAGTCTTCGGCAAGGATGCAATGGCTTTGCGGCCCGGCGCCATGGCTCGCGTAATTCTCCAGAGCACGGGAGAGATCTTCGAGGCGCGCGTGAGCAATGTGCTCCCCGAGGTGGATCCCGCCACCCGCGTTCTGAAAGCGCGATTGGAAGTCGACAACCCAGGGTTCAAGCTTCGTCCCGACATGTTCGTGAATGTCGAACTGGCGACTTCAATGCCTGCGGGTCTAACCGTTCCTGCCGACGCGGTTGTCGATTCCGGTTTGTCGAAGCGCGTGTTTGTCGAGACATCCGCCGGCCATTTCGAGGCTCGCGAAGTTAAGACGGGTTTGCGCATGAACGATCGCGTTCAGATTGTGAGCGGATTGCGGGAGGGCGAGTCCGTCGTAGCAGCCGGTACCTTCCTGGTGGACTCGGAAAGCCGGTTGCAGATTGCTGCCAATCCCGGTAATACAACCCGGGCAGCTTCCTCGGCGAAGACGGCCATGGATCACCCAATGAACTGATTCCCTGCCCGCTTGGACGGTGCTCTGCGGCATTCGGCCTTAGCCGAGACCGTTCGAATGGACTTTGCGCTGAAGGCAGGCCAAATGAGCCGCCTGAGTGGAGGCTTCAACAGTGATCGATCGGGTTATCGATTTTTCCGTTCGCAATAAGCTGCTCATCTTTCTGGCCGTGGCAATCGGTTGCGGCTGGGGATGGTGGTCGATTGCGCACACCCATCTGGACGCTATTCCCGACCTGGGAGATACCCAGGTGATCATTCTCTCGCGATGGGATCGGAGCCCCGACCTCGTAGAGTCTCAAATCACTTATCCGATTGTTACCGCGATGCTGGGCGCCCCTCACGTCAAGACTGTGCGCGGTGTCTCCGACTTTGGATACTCATATGTATATGTAATCTTCGATGACGGCACTGATCTTTACTGGGCGCGCTCGCGGACCCTGGAATACATGGCCGGTGTGCTGTCGCGGCTACCCGAGGGTGCAAAGACAGAGCTGGGACCGGATGCGACCAGCCTTGGCTGGGTGTTTCAATATGCGCTGGTCGATACCACGGGCCGGCATAGCCTGGCTGAGCTTCGCTCTTACGAGGATTGGAAACTGCGTTACCATCTCAGGTCGGTTCCCGGCGTTGCCGATGTTGCGCCCGTTGGGGGATACACCCGGCAATATCAGGTGAACCTCGATCCGAACCGGCTGCAAGGTTATGGCATACCGATTTCTCAGGTCGTCAATGCTGTGCGCGAAGGAAACAACGAGACCAGCGCCCGCTTACTCGACTTTGGCGGAACCGAGTACATGGTCCGCGGCAGGGGATACGCAACCTCGATTGAAGACTTCGAAAACATTGTGGTCGCGAGTTCGGAAGATGGGACTCCAATTCGAGTCAAGAACCTGGGCGAAGTCGTCGAGGGGCCAGACTTGCGTCGCGGAATCACCGACCTGAACGGCGCCGGAGAAGTGGTCTCCGGAGTCGTGGTAATGCGCAGCGGAGAGAATGCCCTTGAGGTGATCGACCACGTCAAAGCCAAGCTGAAAGAGATCGAGCCGAGCCTGCCCCAAGGTGTCAGCATCGTCCCTATTTACGATCGCTCTCAGCTGATTCATCGCACGATCAGAAGTTCGCAGGTGACGATTCTCGAAGTTGTCGTTACAGTAGTGCTCATTATTCTCGTCTTCCTGTGGCACTTCCCCAGCGCCGCCGTTCCCCTGGTAACCATGCCGGCAGCGGTGTTGCTGTCATTCATTCCATTGCGAATGATGGGAATCGATGTCAATGTCATGTCCCTTGCGGGCGTGGCGATTGCCTTCGGAGAGTTGATCGATGCGTCAATCGTAGTGGTTGAACAGACGCATAAGAAACTTGAGAAGTGGCAGAAGGCCGGGTGCCCTGGAAGGCATCGAGACGTCGTTCTTGGCGCAGTCAAAGAGGTTGCAGGCCCTACTTTCTTCGCCTTGCTGGTGATCGCGATTTCGTTTCTTCCAGTACTTACCCTCCAGGGTCAGGAGGGACGAATGTTTCGTCCCCTGGCATACACAAAAACTCTCGCAATGATAGTCGCCGCAGCGATGGCGATCACGCTGGACCCGGCGCTTCGCCTCCTCCTGACAAGAGTGAAGCGGTTCGACTTCCGCCCGCTCTGGGCCTGCAGACTCGTCAACGCATTGCTGGTAGGACGCATCCGGCCGGAAGAACAGAATCCAGTCAGCAGATTCCTGATGCGCCTTTACGAGCCGGCAGTTCGGTGGACCTTGCGCTCAAAATGGATTGTTCTTACGGCGGCTGCCGTATTGATCGCAGTTACGGTTCCCGTGGCACTCGCGTTGGGATCGGAATTCATGCCGCCGATGGACGAAGGCGCGATTCTGTACATGCCAACCGCAATGCCCGGCATTTCCATTGCGCAGGCCCACCGTGTGCTGCAGACAACCGATTTGATTTTGAAGCAGTTCCCCGAGGTAGACCAAGTGCTTGGCAAGGCGGGCCGTGCAGAAACTGCTACCGACCCCGCTCCACTTTCCATGCTCGAGACCCTGATCACGTTAAAGCCCAGATCGCAGTGGCGCAGGGTTGACACCTGGTACTCCGCCTGGGCCCCGGAATGGGCAAAACGCGTTCTTCGCCATTTCACTCCAGACACCATATCCACCGAAGAACTTATTAGCGATATGGACGCGGCAATTCAGGTTCCTGGATTGCGCAATGCATGGACCATGCCAATCAAGGGCCGCATCGATATGTTGACGAGCGGCATTCGGACGCCTGTGGGGCTGAAGATTTCCGGGGATGACCCAAAGACTATCGAAGAGATCGGAAAACAGGTTCAGGCAATTCTCCCATCGGTCCCCGGCACTCGCGGAGTGTTTGCCGAACACACCAACGAGGGATACTTTCTCGACATTCGTTGGCAGCGCGACCAACTTGCAAGGTATGGAATCAGTGTGGAAAAGGCGGAGGAGGCTCTCAACAATACGGTTGGAGGCGAAAATGTCTCAACAGTCTATAATGGCGCGGAACGTTACCCTGTAAACGTCCGCTACATGCGCGATTTTCGCGGCGATGTCGATTCCATAAGCCACATCCTGGTATATGGCAGCGGACAGCATCAGGCGCCCATCGGTGAATTGGCAACGATCGAGGTTAGCACTGGCCCAGCCATGCTGCGAGACGAGAACGGTCTGTTGACCGGGTACGTCTATGTCGACCTCGCAAATCGCGACCCCGGCAGTTATATCGCCGAGGCTGGCCGTGTGTTACATGAGAAGACCAAGTTACAGCCCGGGTATGTTATCTCCTGGGCAGGCCAATTCGAGTCCATCGAGCGTGCGAATCGCCGTTTACAAACTGTTGTTCCTGCAACAATCGCCCTGGTCATGTTACTGATCTATGTGAATACCCGTTCGTTCATCAAGACAACGATCATTCTCTTAGCCGTTCCTTTTTCCGCAATAGGAGCGGTCTGGGCTCTCTATCTACTCCACTACAACCTAAGTGTGGCCGTGTGGGTAGGCATCATCGCCCTCCTCAGCATCGATGCCGAAACAGGCGTCTTCATGATTCTGTATCTCGATCTTGCCTATGAAGAAGCGCGAACAAGCGGCCGTCTCGAAACCCTGGCCGATTTAAGGGAGGTCATCGTCTACGGCGCAGCAAAGAGGCTGCGACCAAAATTCATGACTTTTGCTACTACCTGCATCGGTCTGCTTCCGGTGATGTGGTCGATCGGGGCTGGCTCCGACGTGATGAAGCGAATTGCCGCACCCATGGTGGGCGGCATCTTTACATCGTTCATCCTGGAGTTACTGATCTATCCCCTGATCTATGAGTTTTGGAGAAGCAGATCATTGACGGAACCGTTGGCGCAACCGAGGGCTACCGTAGACGAAAGCCAGAAGTCCCAACCAGTCTTGGCGCTTTCGGCAGCACGTGAATGATGGTTGAGCCTATACTAAGTCAGCACAATGTGATAAATCGAAGGCGGCCCAAGAGGTGGATGATGGCTATCAACAATGCGAATCGGCTCCTTTTCTGGGGGCTCCTGGCCGCGCTCTCCGCGCCTGCTTGCAGAGCGCAGGGGACGCCCGTTCCAATCGGCGAAGCAATTCAGGAAGCCAGCCAGGACTCCGCTGGAACGCCTTCGGCAGCACTAGCCGAAATGCCGCCAAAGGTGCCCAAAGTTACTTGCAGCGGCGACCAGCTGACCATCTCGGCGGACAACTCCACACTGGGTAGCGTATTGGCCGCTGTGCATACGTGCGTCGGTGTACAGGTCGATATTCCAGAAGGCGCGGCTGGAAGCAGAGTATTCGAGGAACTGGGCCCGGGCCCTGCGCGGCAGGTGCTGGAATCGCTGCTGAGCGGAACGGACTTCAATTTTGTAATTGGATCGTCGGACACGGACCCGCAGAAGATTGAGTCCGTTCTTCTGATGCTTCGTCCAACCGAGACAGCGAGCGTTCATGATTCCGCTAATGATCGGTCCCCGTCAGCAGCGCGCCGTGCGTGGCTGCAGAGCCGTCAAAACAGGTCTGCTTCTTTATCTCCCGACGAAAACCATGCGACTCCCGAAGAGGCGCCCTCAGTTCCTGAGACGGAGGACACCGCAGCCGCACCCGTCGAGAATGCGCCGGCCGCCAACCCGGCTCAAGTACCCGCCGCTCAAGTACCGGCCACGGATCAACCATCCGCCGCTGCTGAAGCACCTTCTTCCCCCGGCGACAAGACCGCCGCGCCCGCTTCAACTTCTGAACCGCCCGCCCCCAGCCCGACTGCCGGGTCAACTCCAGCGCAGGGCACGGAACAGATGATCTCCGATATGCAGCAGTTGTTCCAACAACGCCGTCAGATGAATCAAAACCAGAATCAAAATCAAAACCAGAGTCCCGTGTCTCCGCAGCCATAGCGGAAGATTGACTACCTTCGACATGAGCCACTCTGGCCAGGCAACCAGGTATCATCTGCAGACGGGATTCAGGCGCCGCCAGATATGCGGTTGACCTATGGCGCGGCAGCTATGGCGAGTGCACCGACGGGGTCTGTTCCTGTGGAGAATGTCAACGCGGAGTCCAGCTTGCCAAGAGTCGTTGTGTCGAAGGTATACACATCTAGATCCGGACTTCCACCAGAATTCACCAGTAGCACAACGGATCCGGTTGAGTCCTCTGCCAGATCCGCCGGTGTGGTGCCGGCTGCGGTTGTGCCACTAAGTGACGTGAGGGAGTAGGCGTTCGATGAGGCTGAGATCGCGAAGCCGGCAATGTTGCCGGTGGAACTATTGCTGACTGTCGAATTGGCGACATAGACGTAGCCGCCGTAGGCGGTGGGCAGGATGGATACAGGTGTCAACCCACCGCTCCCGTTGGGAGAGCCTGTAACTTCAGTCGGTGTGCCACTGAGCGAGCTGTAGAGAAAGGCACGCAGTACACCTGTGTTGCCGCTCGTGAATGTCCCCAGGGTTTCGCCAATGAACAGCAGTTGGCCGGCAGGATCCACGGCCACCGAGAGGGCAGCCCCTCCCTGCCCCTTAACGGCGATTGGGACCGGTGCCGTTTCTGGCAGCGGGTTAGTGCTTGTGGCTGAGAATGGGATCACTTCCGTGCCGCTTCCACCCAGGGCGACGAAGACATTGTTGTTATCTGGCGAGATCTTCAACTGTCGCGGCAGGATTCCACCGAGCGATACTTGCTGCACGGTACCGGTCGGCTTTCCTGTTGAGGGGCTAATGGGAACGGCATAGAGATATCCCGATCCGGAAGCCACCACCAGCCAGGAGCCGGTCATGTCTACCTGCATGCTGGTCGCAGCAAAGTCGGTGGAAATGGGAGTTGTGCTGGCCAGCGTCAACGCGCCACCCAAGCCTATCGTATAGAGGTAAATGCCGGACTGCGTACTTACATAGAGGAAGCTGTCATTGGGCGCAATTGCAATGGCATAGGGCCCAGAGGGTAAGATGTTCGGGCTGCCCGTGAGCGCTGTTAACTTGCTGTTCACGATCGAGTAGCCGGCAATCTCAACTTGGCCTGCATTCGAATTCAGTACGTAGAAGACGCCGCTGGATATCGTTGTTGTTGTACAGTTGGCGGTGCAGCCGGTGGTAGTAGGAACATTGAAGAAATTCTTGCATCCCGCCAACAGCAGGATCGCGGTCATCACTACACTTGCCAGTCGCCCGATCTTCATAGTCGCCTTATTAGCACGGTGCAGAGTGGTTAGACCCCGGCCTGGCCGGTACTCACGCAAATAAAATAGTGTCTCTCTTGAATGAAATCCCGTTGGTATTGACTAATGCGTCTACGTTGGGTGGATAGCTCCCGAACTTATGATAGTAAAATCCGATGTCGCGGGCGGGTTGCTTGCCGCGATGCGGGGAGGGTTTTTACCCAACTTGGCGATATCAACCAAACCGGCAGTTTCACGGCAGTCGGAACTGAATTGGACCGCAACTCTTATTCGATATTCCATCAATCTGTTCCCCGGTTAATTCACTCGCGGAACGGCATATCGACTCCCTTCAGGAAGTTTCGCCGAATAGCCTCCAGGGCGCACTCTTTGCAATCCATAGCCTCGCTCTCTGTATCCCAAGGCGGGGAGTAATAATATACGCCATGGCGCGTCGTTATACGAGCGTGCCACTTGCCTGTGAGGGGCGATCGGCCCACTTCGATCAATAAACCTTCGTAGGGACTATCCGGATCGAATTCGCTCACTGCAACCATCTTCCAGGAGGATCAAATGTGCCCCCTCTTGAGATCGCCTCTCCCGCTCTGTTTGAATTACATTGGGAAAAGCGGTGTAATTACGCTCCAATGGTGGGTCAAACAGTCTTCGTCGGTTTGGCGCACACATCCGCGTTTATGTGCGAGCGAATACCAATCCAATCACTCCCTCTTCTCCCTAGCGGCGATTCGATGCGGTCTGGACCTCTGGCTTCGAGAAGAGCGATGCATCGAGTTTGGGGTTCACCTCGACTTTTTCGATAGCAATCCTCTCAACTGGCACCGAAGTGTTTTCGGCCCGCGACCCCGGCTTCCCCACCGGCAGGACCTTCGTTTCCAGAACAAAGGGAATCCGAAGACCGTTTACTTGCCTGTAATCGCGGTAGTAGACCTCAACAGGATGCTCGATCCCGTCGAGCCGCCTCGGCGTTCCTTCAGTCTTGGCTTCAAGGAAGGTCTCAGCATCAATCCAAACGTGCTGTGAATGCCCGTCCTTCATGGTGAGCTTGAGCTTGTAGGCGTCGCGGCCATCCACCTTTTCCATGCCTTCAAGTTCGATAGCAGATCCCTTCGCCGCGTAGTCGACCAATTGGCCATCGAGGTCCGGTTGCATCGATGCAATGCGCGACTCGTCCGCGGTAAAGGGCTCGACCTCAAGGCGGTTGAGATATGGCCTCAGCTTCCAGCCGTTTACGCCATCGTAGGCCTGGAAAGCAGTCTGTCCCTTGAACAGTATCTCAAACCGCACTTTCCGGGGCCGCTGCATCTCCATCGTGAATGGCAGTTGAACCTCCTCCTTTGGGCGCGGGTCAGTCGGGATTGCTGCTATTTTCTTGTCTGGAGGGGGAACGGGAAGAGTGGCACGCTGATTTCCGCCAGCCCCAAGTTTCCCCTTCATTGAGATGGTTTGGACCGCTCGCCACGCCTGCAGCCCTCCACGTGCCGCAATGTTTCTGTTTACGATCTCTGCAGCGGAAATGTTGGCGCGCGCAGGAGAAGTGTCCACCGCCCCTGCAACCAAGTTTGCGAACACCAAGGTGAAGCTAATTGCCACTAACTTTCGCAACATCTGTTCGTCCTTTCTCAATTAAGGTGGGACTAACCCCACAATAAGCCAGCCCAGCCAATCTGTACTTCGTTCCGCTCAGTTGCCATCCCCACGCCGTAACGTCCTTGTTGAAGGTAACCGTGGCAGTCATATTTAGCCTTGCGGGATCTGCCTCTTCTGCGGCGCGCGATCTGCGGCTTGACGGGCCAGTATCTTCTTGCGGACTTGTCTTTGCTGGTCGGGCAACAGCACCCTGAAGATCGCGCCAGCCTCTAAACGGGCATACCCCAAAAGCATGGCATCTTTTTGGTCCGCTGTTAGCTTGTTGTCCTTCAAAACCGTTTCCTGACGCGACTCCGAATCCCGATGAATTTTGTCAATTGCCGCCTTCTGATCGTCGGTGTAACTCAACCCGGCAAAATCGTTTACAGGGGGACGGCTTGTCGTTGGTTGCGCCCCAGGCTTAGCCGTCATCGGAGCCCGCGCCGAACCGGGCAAAGGGTTCTGCGCGCGAGCAATGCCTGGCGCGACAAGCAGAGAAATGAATCCAACTGCAACGGTCATTTGTTTTGCAAATCGGTTCCTGTTCATCAACAGCCCTTTCTCGTATTGAGAGTGTTTTTGTTGCGAAGCTTATTCGACCAGAAGTCCTCGCGCATGAAAACTACCAATCACAATGTCTACGCGGTCTCCCGGCTTGACTAGGCGGCCGCTGTTCGAGAACGCCATCCAGTAAGACTTTCCGGCGTCGATTTCGTAGGGGGCCTGGCGCAGTTGCCCGACCTTCTCCATGGACGGGATCACAAGTCTGACCCCCTTCTCCGGGCTCTCCAGAACGGGGTTAAGCTTTTTGTCGTCCAGCGGCTTGGCCTTCTGCGGGTCTAGAACGCGGTAGCTGAACCGAAGGATCACGCCCGACTCGACTGCTTTGATGTTAGGATCTGCGATCCCCCACACGGCCTCGTAATACGCCGCCTCGCGCTTCGCTATCCGATCGGGCTGATTTCGATAGGGCTTCATAGCTGCCGCGGGTTTCGCGGCCTGAGCCGGAGCAGGCGTGGCGCCAGCCAGGGCAGGAGCCACGGCCTGTGCCGGGGGAAGGGGGGCGGCTGTGCCAGCCGCCGTCGCCGGCGCTGGGGCAGTCGATTGGGCAACCAGTGGCAGGCCCAGCATGTTGCCCATGAGGATCCCTGCCGCCAAGGCAAAGTTTGTGCATGCTGTCACTCTTGGTTTCAAAGAAATCATCAATCGAGTCATCAAGTGCCTCGGTACTGGTGAAGGTGCCGGAGATCCTGGTTTGAATCTCCGGCCCTGCCGGTTGAGTTAGTTGGCCGGGAAGGCCGCGGACGTTTGCGTTGCGGTAAGCGCTCCCGTGTCTGTAATGGTCACAGCCCCATCAGCTGTGGTCGTGTTTGTCTCGCCGGTGTACTGCACGATGATGGTGCAGGTGGGGGTGGGGCCTCCGGCGGGGGTGATAACTGTTCCATTTCCGCACGTTCCACCGGTGATGGAGAATGTTCCATTTCCACCACTGGCATTGGAAGTCTTGGCAATCGTTGGAGGCGCGGTGAGTGTGAGCGGGCCTGCCGTGGCTCCCGTGGCTGAGTTGGAGACCGTGATCGTACCGGTCTTGGTCGTTGTCCCGCCCCCAGTCGTCAAGGGAAGGTTCGGAGCGGAGAATACCGCCGTTCCTCCCGTCACCGTGAACGCCCCGGTAGCGGTTCCGATGGAGGTTGTGACGGTTACGGTTCTGGCGCCAAGTCCAGCGGCAGCCGTGATCGTGCAGTTTGCGGTGACCACGGTGCCGGTTGATGAGGCGCCGGTGCAGGTTACGCCGGTGCCATTTACAGTCACACCGCCTGCAGCAACACCGACGAGGTTAGTGCCGGTGAGTGTCAGTGGTGAAACCGTTGTGCCGCGTACGCCCGAGGTTGGAGCTACGGATGTTAACGTCGGCCCTTGCACCGTGAACGTCCCCGTCGCGGTTCCGGCAGGTGTTGTCACCGTGACGGTTCTGGCCGAGGCTGTCGCGCTTGCTGTAATCGTAAAGGACGTTGTGAGGAAGTTCCCTGAGGGATCGACAGTCACAGCGCCGATTGTCACGCCTCCGCCAGCGATCGTCACAGTTGTTCCCGTGGCCGTGAAGTTGCTGCCGTTAATGGTCACCGGAGAAACCGTAGTGCCGCGAACCCCGGTTGCGGGAGCGATCGAAGTCACTGTCGGAGCCGGCGGATTGACCACGGTGAAGACCACAGCGTTTGTGGTTCCACCCGGAGCAATTACCGTGACGCTCCTGGGGGATAGCGCCGCGGACCCAGCGATGGCAAAGTTCGCCTTGATCGTTGTGTCGTTTACGACAGTCACTCCGCTGATCGTAACGCTCCCTCCGGTGATGGCCACTGTGCCGCCAGTAAGGCCAACACCTGTGAGCGTAACCGGAACGGTGCTGCCACGCGTACCAGAGATCGGATTGATTGCAGTCAGCGACGGGGCGGTCACAGTGAACGTGACACCATTGCTGGTTCCGCCACCCGTAGTCACGGTCACTTCTCTGGCCGAGACGGTAGCACTCGCAGCTATGGTGAACGTGGCTGTGATAGTTGTGGGGTTCACCACGGTGAGGTTGCTGACGACTACGCCAGTGGCGGCGGTAACCGTAATCGCAGTCGCACCGGTCAGGTTTGTGCCGGTGAGAGTGACTACAACCGGGGTATCTCCTCTCACACCGGAGGCGGGAGAGATCGAGATCAGTGTCGGATTTTGGATCACTCCCTGGAACTCGGTTGCGCCAACGTCAAAGAACTTCAGGTTGTTGGGGTCAGGTCTTAGATTTCCGAAGAAATCTTTGGCCAGGGTCGGAATCGTAGCAACTGGATGGGTTGTAGCGTTGTCCGGGACGTAATCGATGGCCGTTGAGCCAAATGTCAACTCATAGTCGGCAAGTTGTGTGTTGGTGACCGGGTTCAACAGCGACAGCGGTCCCCAGCGCATGTTGATCCAGTTGTTGCCCTCGTCGACTGTGGCAACCGGAGTCAGGTTGAAGATGGGGTTGGGCACGGTGGCGTCTGAGACACCCGCCGGTACCTGCCAACCGGACTGCCCAAACTCGGGTGGTTGCCGCGAGCCGTCGCAATACTGGCTGGTAAAGTTCGGGTTGCTTGAAATGTTGGTTGCTGCATAGCCCGTGGTGCTGGTAAGCACCGAGTATGTCGGGTTGAGCGTAACGCCAGACTCATGGCCATTTACAGTCATGTCGCCGCGCACGCCGATGTCCCAGAAGCTGGCCGGAACGCAGGCACCTGTGCCTCCGGTGATGGTGACGCCGCCGCCGTTTGCCGTTGTGGCGTCGGTTTGGGGCTGGGTCGGCGCCAGGTTCGAAGTAAAGGCACTATAGAGCGAAACCACATCTTGCTGGAATTGGTTGCTGACTGCGCCAACGCCGATGTAGTACGCACTGTTCTGCCAGAAGATGTTGTTTTCGAGCAACGGATAAGAGAATGTCCGGCATGTTCCGTTCTTTGCGGTTGCACCCGAATAGTGATTTGGGGGGCAAGTGATGGTCGCAGGAAGATTGGCCGACAGGATCGCGCTGTTTTGGACGCTCACCAGTCCCGAGACTTGAGGGCACGAAGTCTCGGTGCCGATAATGCAGTTGGTTCCCGAGGAGCTGGCCAGGGGAGCGCCGATGGTGGTGAACAGAATTCCAGCCGAAGCCGTCGTCGAGTTGGAAACAATCGTGTTGTTGACGATGTTTGCGCTCAGCGCGTCAAGCAGCGAGACTCCCGCTCCATCCCAGCCGGCAACGTTGTCCGCGATGATGTTGTTGGTAATCGTCGGTGAGAACCACAGGGCCGGCGTGGTCGGGAAGGCGAGCACGTCCGAACCGTTTACGTTCTGGAGGCGCAGGCCGCCGCCGCTGCCGGATTCCGCTGCGTTGCCCATGATGAGGTTGGCATTAACGATCAGGTTAGGACCGACTCCGTCGCTGGGCAGAACCGTGTTCGGCCCAGACACGCAATCCTGGTCGGTCGTCGCACCGCATGGCGGAGCGATGTCAGGCGTGCCCATGAGTATCAAGCCGCCACCGTTGGCTGGAATCGTGGGGTTAAGACTCTGGTTGAACAGGATGGAGTTGTGCTCAATGTCGCCGTTATAGGTGAATCCCATGTGAGCGACGCCGCCGCCATCTCCACTGCTCAGGTTGCCGCAGACCCAGTTGTAGTTGAACTTGTAGTAGTCGGAGCCGGTGCAGATGCTCACGCCGCCCGCCCCAGCCGGGGTGCCGGAGAACAGTTCGTCACCGGTAGAAGAGTTCAACGAGATGTTGTTGTTGTGGATGTTCACGTTCAGGTTCGCGCAATAGGGCAACTGCGCGTTGGTGGGAATCGTACCCGAGGTGACGCAGGAGCCGGGGACTAGGGTTGTGGCAGAGCCCTGAAGAATTTCAGGCGCAAACTCACCCTGGCCGAGGTTGATGCCTCCAGAGAGAGTTCCTGCATTGTCGTAGATCCGGTTGTTGGCGATTTGCAGGTTATGGGCCCAGGCGTGGACGAAGATGCCGCCGCCGCCCTGGGAACTATCGGTGATGCCGATTCCGTCGATGCTCGACGGGTTGCACTGGTAGTTGCTGGGGAACGGATTTGTGGTGTTCGCGCTGCTGGTATGGCAGAGCGGATTGGCATCGCCTACGCCGTCGGTGTATATGCCGCTCGCAGTCACGGGACCGGTGAGCAAGGTGGTGCCAGTTGGGAACGCTCCCTCGGTAGATCCGATGATTCCGGGGGCCGCGAAGTTGACGCCCTTCGAAAGCACGGTAATTCCGGCGCCTTCGAGCGCGCCCATCAAGGATGGCTCTTGCAACAGTTGGGCCAGGTTGCCATTGAGCGAAGCGTCCCATCCGATGATGGCTTCTGCCGGTAGCGGGTCGACTTGAGCGTTTGCCCCGTCGAACGCCTTGAAGTACTTCCAGCCGGTCGCCGGGCAAGCTACAGCTCCGGTCGGATCGTAGGGATTCGCCGGTGTGGTTCCACTGGGTGCGTTGGTTATGGGCGTCCCTTGAAGACTCAAGCCAAACAGGCAGTTGACGTGCTGGCGCCAGGGATCGAGTTTGCCCGCGGGGTGAGTATTCGCGTTGATGACGCTGGATGCCGCGCCGACGCCTTGCAGCCGGACAGGCTTCCACATCAGCAACAACTCATCGTGGGTTGCGTTGGTTTTGAGAGTCACACCCGGGGCGGAGCATGCCACGCCGGAAGAAGCAGCGGCGTTGCAAGTTGGGTCCACAATGATCAAGTCGCCAGGTGCAGCCGCGTCAATCGCACTCTGGATCAAGCCGGAGGCGAGGACGTGAGTTGGAGCTTTTCCGCCAATGGTCACAGTAACGGAATCGATGGACTGTTTGCCGTTGCCTGCCGTGATGACCAGTTGGCCGCACTTCGCATAGGTGGTGCTGTTCGCGGGCCCGCCGTATTGCGCCTGTTGCTGGACAGCGCAATTCGATACGCCGCTGGGCACCGAGACGGTGATCGATGTGTCACCCCAGCTTGTGACCGGCGCATTGACTCCCCCGATGGTCACAGAACCGGTTCCCTGCGTACCTCCAAAGCCATAGTGGCGGAGGATGGTCTTCTGGTTGTATGGAGCGGTGGTAGCAGACGGCCCGGAGTAGGCATAGTTCGGCACCATCTGGTCTCCAAGCGCATTGATGGTTAGCGTGTGTCCAGCAGCGCTCACCCATGGTCCAACACCATCGCCGTCGACCTCACTGACCGCCGGTGTAGCAGCGGGATAGGCGCAGTCGACATTGTTGTATCCCGCGCCGGCGAAGGCAGAGGTAGGCACAACCGGTGTATCGAGATATTGCGTTGTTCCGGGCATGAACGGTAGTTCATAGCAGAACTGGCTGTAGCCAACGGCAAACAACGGGTCGGTAATCATGGTTCCACCGGGGCCGGGAATCGGTCCGGGGTCGTTCATGCACATCACCATCACCGAGGGAGCGTACCCGGTCGGGTTCGGCGGGTTCACTTCCCACGTTGAGTAAGTCATGCCGTCGTAGGATCCCCATTGGTCCGCATACACGCGGGAGATTTCGTTCCCCGTCCAGTCCTTAACCGAGACGGGCATGTCAGGCGGAGCGAACTTCTCGCCGAACTGCGGAGAGAAGGGATCGAATTCTGAAGTGTAGTCGTCGGTGATGCCTCCGGTGAACTTGGAAGCGATATGCGCCGAGGTGTAAATGTAGAACTTGGCAATGGCCCCCATCTGGTCGCCAAGGGTGACTTCCTTCCGGTCGCACAGGTTGCGGGTAGCGCCGGCGAACGGCGCGACCTGCTTCGATTGCGGGTAAAGGCTGATGTAGTCGGGAACAATGCGCGCTTCGCCGACGCAAGGCCAGATAGGCTCAGGGATAAAGCCCGGGACGATGCCGTTCATAGGCGTAGTTCCCAGACTCTGGGTTGGATTTTGTGCGTTGTTGGCGTTGTAACCGGCGCCAGGGTATTGCTGAGAAGAAGCCACCGAGGCCTGGTCGGGGATGATGAAGATGTTGGCCAACCCGCCAAACTCCTGAGTAACCGGAGCGATGAAGTTGTCGCCAATGAGGATGTTCTTGTCCTCTTCCTTGACCAGTTCATAGCCTGGCGGCAGTACCACTTCCACAACATACTTGCCGGCCGGCAGTTGCGGTATGCCGTGGTACAGGTCTGGCGCGGGGACTGGGTCCGCGGTGCAGATGGTGCAATTCGATGCGCTAGGCTTACCATTGGCATCCACAGCAGTCACGCTGGGGAACTTGTACATGCCGTCATAGGGCGCCGGCTGGAGCTGGTTCCAGTTGTGCATGCCGTCATAGCACTTGAACTCGGAATTGTACGGAATCGGCGTGATTGCGGGGCCGCCGTGCTGGGAGTTGTAAAAGTCGAGGTAGTCGGGCTGGTTATACAGCGAGTAGAAGAACAGGTCTGCAATTGGGCCGGTATTCGAACCCTGGCCAGGGCAGCTCATGTTGGGCGTGACTCCATCGGCCCGGAAGCCTTGTGCGTAATCGTCCCAACTGCTGGTCTGGGTATGATCCACCAACGTCAAGGTTGGCGTTACGCCGTCCTTCGCAAAGCCTTCCTGGTAGAGGTTGATGCCGACGTGGGGAACCAGAGACTCCCACTGGGTCTGAACAAGCTGTTGCGGGTCGTCAAACGGACGAGTAGAAGCATAGATGACATGGCCCTTGATGCCGCCATTTTCGCCGGCGATGTAAGGCTCCTTGCCAAATTCGAGGAAGCTGTTCTGGCCGGGGAAGCCCTGCCAGCCCTCCACTCCTCCAGTCCACGGATTATCGATGCGCCCTGAAGAGAGCTGGGTCGAGCAACTCGTAATCGGCGGATTACCTGTGGATGTGGTGCAAACGCTGGGCGGATCGCTGGTGAGTGGATTTTGAATGGATTTGTCGCTGCAGTCCGCTCCCGCGCAATAGACCGAGCCCGGTACGCGTAGGTTCGTCGGCACGGAGACGATTTCCGCGGTGTTGGCCAGGTTCTGGCCAATGACGGAGGTGCCGCATGGCGGATAGCCGGTGACGCCGCAAGATGCTGAGCCATCGGCGGGTCCGCCTACGTCATACACGGCGTGGGTGCCGGTGTTCTTGTACCGGGTGACGTCGGTTTCCACCGTGTACCAACTGAACAACGGGAAGGTCTCGTTGAAATTGGCGGTGCCTGTGAAGTCGGTGACCAGTCCGTTCGCCAGGCTGCCGTCGCGGTACCTGATAGCGACGTTGGCGAATGGAATTCCCGCCTCGGAGGCCTGCGAGACGCCGTCCTTGTTGTCATCGAGGAAGGTGCGTGTATAGACGTTCGCCTGCCACTGAGTGGTGGCGATGTCTCCCATATTGATCGTTTGTCCGCCGCCGGCTATTCCCACAGGTGTGGAAAGCCCATCCACCAGCAAATCGTTCCACTGGTCGAAGACGGTGACTCTCCAATCGCCCGGGGGGAGCCCCGAGAGCGTGAAAGTGCCATCGCTGGCGCACTTGGTGAATGCGAAGTCTTCGCCGTCGGGGTCACCAAAGCTCACATAGCATTGGGTCCAGTAGTACGTATCGTGCGAACCGCTGCTGTAGAGTCGCTCGTCAGGGGTGCGGCTCAGGCGCTCCCCGGTGACTTTACCGGTGATCGTGTTGTTGCATTGGTAGGCCGATCCGGGCTGAGGACTGTTGGGGTCTGTACCATTGCAAATGTAGGGCTTGCGGGCATTAATGATCGCCGGATTGGCAAAACCAACACTGACGTGGTACGACGCCGGCCCGAACTCCTGGAAGTAGGCGGGCTCGCCGATTCTGACGAAAGCGTCTTGCGCCTTCTGGCCGTCCAGGGTGTTGGTCTGGAGCCACTCTTCCCCTCGGGCGATGCGATCGGCCCCTGGGGTGGCAACGGGTTCATATCGTCCGGGCATCAGGTTGGCGATGACCGCCTGGCCCGCGAGCGGGGACAACGTTACCCCGTCGGACTCGTACTTGGGACAGGTCACGATCATGCCGGTGATGCCGGTTGCCAATGGATCGGTGGACAATGTCGTCGGATTCGATCCGGTAGTAGCGCTCAGCTCATTCACGCCGATCGGGCACGCGTCGTTCCCGTTGTTCGGGTCCTTGGTTCCTGCCAGGCTGTTGGTCAGCGGCTGGTTGAACATGTCGTAGGTCATCTGCCCGGTAAAGTCGCCGGGTTGGCCCATGGAGTCCCAGAGGTGGATCTGGAAGCCGCCCAGTCCAGGCTCATTGGGCGCCAACACGTCAATTCCGCCACCTTGATCCTGCTCGCCGTTGAGCGGGAAGTCGTCTTCGAAGACAAACACTGAGAGTTTGCCTGGCGGGTAGGGCGCGGGTTGGGTGAGCACCGTGACCGCGGTCTGTCCAGCTGCGAGCGGAGCGCCGCCCATGCCGTGGCCGCAATTCGTGGCCCCAGGGCTTGAGGCTCCGTACTGGCAAGCCGAGCCCACGTTACCGGAGTTAAACGGGTTGGCTGCGTCGCCTGGCAAAATGGAGATGTAGTATCGCTTGGTTGGATCCAGCGGGACGGCGCCTGGCATTACGGCCGTCATACCGTTTCCTGTGGTATCGGGTCGGCACTGGCCATTACCCACGTCGCAAACCACCGGTTTGCCCAACTGAGTCTGGCCCGCTTCGCAGGATAACGGTCCTGTGCAACCCTGCGCTACGTAGGGCATGTAGCTGGTATGGAAATTGGTCCCCAGGGTTGGAACGATCCCCAGAGCAGCTGTTGGACAACTCGAACCAGGAGGATTCGTCAAGCAGTTCGGGTCGACATAGAAAGTACGATCTTCTTCTATGATCCACCGGTAGTCGGTGATTTGCGTTGTCTTATCCTGTCCGTCCAGCACGTTAACGGCCAGGCCGCTTCCGGTCGGGAAAACGACCGTCACGGTGGTGGCCGCGCTGAGAGTTTTCTGCGTGTTTTGCGCCTTGAAGGAGAAGGTGTACGCGCCTGCGCCGGGTGCGATCGCGGTGAACCCGCCGTTCGCATCCGCAAGAACCGTCATCCCTGAAGCTGTGACCGACGACGTGTTAACAGTAAGAGGCAGCCCCGCGCCGTCCGTGCAACCTGCCAGGACGCCGGGCGTCTTGATGGCCAGGTACGTGGCCGTGTTCGCGTTGAAGGTGCCGCCAGTACAAGTGATGCCGCTGTCCGCGACGTTCGATGCACCCAGCGTCACCGTGGCGAACGGGCCATTACCATTCGCCTGATAAGCGAACCAGTCCGTGGTCGTTCCAACATTGGGAACATACGTAAAAGTTCCGTTCGCGGCGAGACTGAGTGTGCCCCCTGCCGGGGAACACGAAGCAGTAGGAGTGACAGGCGCAGGCCCGGAGCACGGCGAGGTCGCGACTTTTACGCCATATACGTTGATATCGTTGCCGATGACACCCTTAGATGGATCCGACACATTGAGCGTCACGCCCGGAACCAGCGCATTGTAAGTGTCCGGGTTGGCGACCGCAGGCGCAAACGCACCAGTGGCCGCGGGGAGTGTGGCGCCATTGATGCCGATGTACGCCAGCATGCCGGCGTCGCGTTCAGTCGCATTCCCCGAGAGGCTCAACTCGCGGTCGAATACAGCGAGCGCATTCGCGTACGGGGCGATTGTGGTACCCGACGTCGTCTGACCATTGATCATCACGTCATAGACTTTGCCCGCGGCCATGAACTCTTCGCTCTTGATCTTGGGAACGCCGGGGAGCGGATTGCCGTCTTCGGCAATGACTTTGAAACCGGTAACGATGGGATTTGTTCCTCCCGTTGCGCCCGCCACCTGCGATCCGACGATCGAAGGAACGTGCATCCTCGAACCGGCGTTGACCAGGCGCACCAGGATTGACCCGGTGGCTGTTCCCGTAGCCACAGCCGGCACACTCGTAGCCGGTGTCACCGGGAAAAGCGAAGCCCCGGCATTCGTCTTACTGAACGCCACGCCGTTAATCGTGTAATACAGAGGTGTGTAGTTCACCGTTGGCGGGTAGCAGGTCTGGTAGACACCTACGCCGGAGCTGGGATTGCCGCAGCCGCCCGGTTGGCCGGACCACACTGTGGTTTCGCTGAACCCGGCTGTGTTGACCGCGGCGCTGACAGCGTTGTTCTGCACCGGATCGATTTCGCCAAACTCCAGTGGAACTTCCGCATCGTAGGCCACCCCAGGATAAGCTGTGCCGGGCGCCGTTTCAGAGCCAGCTGTCACCGTGGGGGCAGCGGTAACCACGAGAATTCCGTATAGCCCCATGGGCACCTGAATCGACGGGTGCGTGCCGGACTCAAGCAGATACGTACCTGGCTTGAGGTATCCCCAGGTCAGCGCGGTTGTCGCGCCCGCAGCCACTTCCTGGCCGAACGACTGCACGCGCGGCCCTTGCGGCGGCGGAACGTTCGTCGGCCCGCTATTCGCAATAGGCCAAGTTACGTCCTGGGTAGCATGAACGGGGCTCGGCGTGGTGGTTCTCACCGACCCAAGACCGCCGCCCACCTGTCCCACGATCATGATCGAGGTGGGCAGGGCGTTCCCGTTCATAAAGGACAGGTTGTTCTTAAGGTTGATTGTCAGCCCACCGGTTGCGCCCGTGGGGACGGTGATCACAACCGGGGACCAGCCGCTGATCGTACTTAACGGGTTGCAGGTTGCGGTTGAGTTAGACACCGGCGAGCCGCAGGTGTAGCCCCACATTGGCACCACAGACCCATCAGGCATAAGCGCTGTCGTTGGCCCGGCAGCCAGGTTGATCTGCTGTTGCGCGCCAGCCACACCCGCTCCAAGGAGGAGAACAGTCGCACCTGTTATTGCTCTCTTGAGAATCGCTTTGAAATCGTTGATCCGCATCTCTGTTCTCCTTGCCTAGTTGGTTTCGTCAATCACAAATTCCCGGGAATCGACCAGCATCATCATCAGCATTCCGCCGGGGAATACGTTGTTCGTGGTGATTTCGCGCTCGTTGTGCGAGTGCCACATGTAAGCCCAGCCGCGTTCACTTGCCGGGTTAGCCTGAATATTGGAGGGCTGCAAGGTACTGCACGGGGAGGATCCATTGGCCGCAGTGCTGCCCGTGGAACTAACGCATGCTTGAGTTCCGCCGCCGCGCAGAGTCGCATCCGGCCCCAGGTACGGAGTGCCGCCGTACCAGGCGCCGTTGGTGAAGATATTGGGATCAGGCAGAGTCGCTGGGCCGCCGCTGGCAACATCGCCGAAGGGCGAAACTTCGAGCGGCTTGTTGTGGTCCTGGCACCACTCGAAATAGTTGACCGCCGTGGGGGCTCCCGTGTTGTAGCCGTTGGCGTCCGGCGTGCAGCCCAGCGAAGCCAGCGGGTCGGACGTATCATTGGGATGATGGCCGTACGGGTCCCAGTTCAACCCTCTGCCGGTAAAGTAAAAGATCCCGTCGAACGACTCTCCCGGAGTCGTATCGGTGTTGAACATCAAAAGTCCAGCGAGGTCAGTTCCGTCCGGTGCGAGTTGCAAGTTTCCATCACGGGCCAGAATGCGCACATGGTTCGCGTGCTCGTGGAACGGGTGCTGCCACCGGCCCTGGCCGATGGTGCGGATCAAAGTCATTTCGCCTGGATGCATATGAGGATCGCCGTTGTAAGGCTGGTGGGGATACTCGGTGGCATAGTTGGCGTCCATGAGGTCCGGCATCGAGCGGCCGTTGATCAGGAAGTAGTTGGGATGGTACGGCTCTGTCGGGACATTGAGACTGCATCCAGGGGCACCGGCAGTGCATCCAACCAAAGCCGTGACCTGCGCAAGCGCCGCATCGTGGATCGAGGATTGCATTTCGGACCACTGGAACAGGTACTCCCGGTCGTAACAGGTTTTGGCATTGTCGAAGGCTGCAGACGCGAGCCGGAAGTCAGGTTCGCCCCAGTGCAATTTAGCCTTCCCATTCCCGCCTGGATTCGTCAATGGCAGTCCGGCCGAGCAGTCGGCAGGAATGGTGGCGGGGAGGACTATGACCGCGCCATACAAACCCATCTCCACCTGCAGGTCGCCTTGCGTACCGCTGTAATAGGCATGTGTCCCCGGCGAATTGGCCACGAACGTATAAGTCACGGTGCCGGCAGGCGCCGCTTCCTGCGTCAGGAGACCCTGCACCCCGCCCGTGGCTTTCACCACGAAGCCGGGAAACAGAATCGACGTGTTCCCTGCAGGCGTGGGAAGACCGTTTTGCAGAGTGATCGTGACAGTCTGTCCTTCCGTGACAACCATCGTGGGGCCGGGAACCTGCATGGTAGAGCAGGTGGCCGTGGTGATGGCCGCGGGTACAAACGTCAGCGAATAACCGGTGGCGCACCCGTAGCCCCAGGCGTAAACCGCATTGCCGTCCGGTTGGTTGAGGAAAGCTGTCTGCGCCGTCAGGTAGAAGGTTGCGGTGGTCCCGGTACCACCGGAGATTCCAGGAGCGGCAGCGTGAGCCGCGGCCGTCAGGAACAAAGCCAGCGTTGGCGCCATAAGCAGGCGTGCGATCGAGATCGATTTTGTCATGTTCTTTGCCCTCATTGCCGCTCTCCTAGTTGCAGGTGTTGCCGTACGTGTTTCCGCCGGTCACGCTGTTGCAGATGTGAACCTCGGTCATGAGTCCACCGAAATTCTCCTGATCGTTGGAAAGATGGTCGAGTTGGGGAGTGTACAGGTAGAACGTGCTCCCCGCCGGATACAACTGCGCCGCGCACCCACTTTGCCCGCAGCCTGCGTCACTGGCATCCAGCTCTACATCCAGCGACTCGCCGCCGCCGAGCGTGATGGAGTTGGTGTAGAACTCCATGTTGTTCCCCGACTGATCCCGCAGCAGCTTGGCGTTGAAGCCAACCTCTTTCATGGGAACTCCCAGCGAGGCCAGGGTTGCATACTCATCCACGGCAAGGTCCGCGATGCGCAGCAGGGCTTTCCCTCCCACGGGAATGTTGATGATCGTGGGCAGCGGCTGCGAGTAGTGCACTCTGCCATCTGAAGTTTGCGTCATCAGAGGGCCCGGCGTAACCGTGTCTGGATAGCTGCGGCCGTTCAGCAGGAAGAACTTGCTCTTCATATCCACGAACATTTCAGGGTTGAAGGTCATGCCGACAAAGTGGAAGTTGGGGTCGAAACCGTGAATCTGGATGGGATACTCGACGTCATACGCCGTTGACCCGTCGCCGTCGTTGTAGGTGTACTTTTGTGAATTGCCAAGCTTGTCGGTACCTTGAACGGCACCGGTGTTGATGGCTGGCGTCGTTGCGCTGCACAAGATATCGGTGGTGGGGTTGCAGGCCGTGCGGAGATCCGGGGAAGCTAATGGGGTGCAGGAGTTCGCAGTGCCGCCCGCAGCGCAGGCCAGCCCGTTCTGGAGGCCTAAGGCAGTAAACAGACTTGTATTTGCAGGAACACGATTCTGCCGCGGCCGGACATACAGCTGCCCGACCATGCCCATCTGCAAGTGCTCGGGAGGCGTGATATGGCAGTGCCAGAAATATGTGCCTGCGTCGGGGGCGAGATAGTAGTACGTAAAGCTGCCGCCGATGTTGATGGCCACCGAGGCGTCCGGCACGCCGTCATAAACGGCAGAGGCGTTGGGATACCCGTGGAAGTGGATCGTGTGTTGCTCGAACAGGTCCGGCCGCATGAGCATGCCGACATTGGTGAGAGTGAGGAACATCTCGTCGTCCTCGTCAAATGCAACCAGCGGCGCCGGAATGTTGCCGTTCATCACGCCGACGTCCATGATCTGGCGGGGATCCACGTGACCGTCCATGATCGCGCCAGTGGATACGGTTGCGGTCTGAGATTCAAGCACGTCGGCCAGCCCGGTGACACTCGGAATGGTAAAGGTGAAATTGAACGAGGCTGGGAACGCGTAGTTGGTCACGCCAGGGATGCCTGCGGCGGGGAATGAGTAAGGTTCGGTAATAGTCCAGGTGCCGTCGTACCCGTTGAGCGCCGTCGTACCGGCTCCGCAGGGAGCTTTCGGCGGCGTCGCGTACGTGCCCGTTCCGCAGATGGTCACCGACCCCCCGTTATGCACACCCAGAGGAGAGTTGGTTTGAACGTAAACCGTGTTCCCGGTGGTGCCCTGGGAAATGTCGTAGATACTGACCAGGTTTGGGATGTCGGGTTCTATCCCTACCGCGCCGTTCCACTTGAAGCCCCCAGTCGGGAGGGGCCAACCTGGCCATGTGTTGGCCACCTGCCCATCGGTCGTGGCGGGGTCGCCCGGCAGAAGAATCGACGGTGCCGGCACATTAAAGACATTCGGAAACTCTGTGCCAGGTTGACCATTGGCGATGTCGGCGAGTCCGGAGAGTGGGCCAAACGAGAACATGAACGTCTGCGTGCCGTTGGCCATCGTCGAGTAACCGTCGCCACCCGAAACCTGCTGGCATTTGATGGCGCCATTCACGTTCGCAGTCGGAGCGTAAAACTGATTGCTGTTGAGGGCAAGAGTCGTCGGACCGTTGTATACGGGTTCCGTATTGTTCACACCCGCGTTGGCTGGGTCCGGATGAGTGATTGTGCTGGTGGGACATTGCACCCTGAAAGATTGCGCTGTAGCCGGCAGCGATTCAACAACGATGAGCACAAACACAAACAGGATTGCTCCCGCGATTTTCCTCGACATGCGTCCTCCTCCTCCCCCGCAGACGGCGTCTTTCTCTTCTTGGCGGGGACTCTTCCTGCCGTCTATTGGTTTCGTCAGTGTTCGCGGGAAACATGACTTCGCACGTTGCGCCAACGCAAAGAGCTTCAAAAAATCGGAATTCGATTGAGTTTTTTTAATTATGGTTACTTACAGCGAGCTGCATAGCCCTCATAGGTAATCGCCCTCGCAGTACCTATAGACAATGACGAAGTTATCGACTCTTTGCTTTGTCTTCGAACCTTGCCATCGATCCACTAATTAAGTACGAAGTGTCCAGAATCGCAGGACATCGCTTTGGATATGAAGTTCAGTCGAAGTCACTCCCCTAATTGATCTAGAGCAAAGAGCACACCTAAGCGGACGTGCATCATTGAGTACCACGCTCCAAAGGCTGTGCGCTTCGAGGCGACATGAGACGTTCGCTCTTTCTGCTATTCGTGTTAGTTCTGGGTATTGGAGCCATTCCTGTTCTTGCGGAAAGTGCCGAGCACGCATACAAGGCCGGTGATCGCGCTGAGAAGAAGAACGACTATGACGGCGCTTACGAGGCTTTCAAGGATGCGCACGAGCTAAAGCCGAATGACCCTAAGTACATGGCCGCCTACCTCCGTCTGCGTTTCTATGCAGGCGGGCAGCACATTCATGCGGGCGAACAGTTGCGGGACGCTGACAAATTGCAGGAGGCGTTGGCCGAGTTTCGCCATGCCGCCGAAATCGACGCCAGCAACTTTGAGGCACTCCAGGAAATTCGCCGAACAACCGATTTGATACAGAAACAGACTAGAGACAAGGAAAATGCAAACCAGGCCAAGGTGCAGAGTAATTCCCTGGAGAAGGAAGCCGCGGGCGCTGGCGGCCCTGTATCGTTGGACATGAAGTCGGATATGCCTGTTAGCCTGCATCTTGCAACGACAACCGATGTGGTTTACAAGACACTGGCAAAACTTGCAGGGATCAATGTGCTGATCGATCCCGACTATAAAGCGCAAAAGATCAATTTCGAGTTGAAGGATGTGAGCCTTCGTGAGGCTCTCGACATGCTCGCCTTGCAATCGAAGACATTCTGGCGGCCTTTGTCGTCAAACACCATTCTCGTTTCTTCGGATACTGGATCCAAGCGCAAGGAATTTGAACAGAATGTAATGAAGACTTTCTACCTGCGCAACGCCGCCACACCGGCTGACTTACAACAGGCGGCCGGCACGCTGAAGGCTATTCTCGACATCAGCCGCATCCAGGTAACCCCTGAACAAAGGTCCCTGACGATTCGAGGCACCCCGGACCAGATGGTGCTCGCTCAGAAGTTGCTTGGAGACATCGATAAGCCTAAGGCCGAGGTTGTGATCGAAGTTACCGTAATGGAAGTCAGCCGCGACAAATCCCGCACTTTAGGCACGAATCCGCCGACCAGCGCGAGTGTCACGCTCGCACCCGGTGGAGGTTCCTCTTCCACAAGCACCACAGGCTCCACCGGATCCGGACTCACATTGAATTCCTTCACATCTCTCAATGCGGGCGACTTCTCCGTATCCATCCCGGGCATCTCCTTCTCGGCTCTGGCCTCCGACAGCACTTCAAAGGTGATCCAGCGACCTCAACTTCGGGCGATCGACGGCGAGAAAGCTTCTCTCAAGATAGGCGACCGGGTTCCGATTGCGACCGGATCGTTCCAGAGCGGTCTGGGCGGATCGGTGAATACCCAGTTCCAGTATTTGGATGTCGGCGTGAACGTCGACATTACTCCATACGTACACTCCGACAACTCCGTGACCCTCAAGATGACCCTGTCGATATCTTCCGTTACTGGGGTGCAAAATATTGGCGGCTTCAACCAGCCGACCATCGGGCAACGCACTGTCGAGCATGAGGTGCGTCTCGCCGACGGGGAAGTCAACCTGATTGGAGGCATCCTCGAGGACACAGACACCAACTCCATCAGCGGGTACCCGTGGCTGCTGAAGATTCCGATCTTGAAGTATCTGTTTGGCCAGGAGACCAAGGAACGCGCGCAAAGTGAAATCGTCTTCGCCATCACCCCGCACATCATTCGCGGGGGAGAGGTCACGGATGAAAACCTCAAGATGCTCGACATCGGATCTGCCAACAACGTGACCTACCGGAGAGATGACTCAAAGGTCGCCTCAGTAAGCACTTCCCCAGTACAGCCCATTGCGAAGGTTTCGGACAAGCCGTCTGCTGGCATACCGACAGCCAGACCGTAGTATTGCTTCAATTATCGTAAACGTTCTCGACGGCATTCGGATCCGAGACGAGGACTGCTGTGGCTACGATGCTCGGGGTCGACTCAAGAGAAGCGGTGTCGCAGTTCGCGCATGTCTATATTGTTCGTGCGTTCTGAACTTATCATCCGGAAATAGATGCGCGGAAACCGGCCTCGGCAGGTGATCGAAAATCCATGGTGCTCTTCGGATGATTCTCCGGAATCGGCCTGCGGTATTTGCGCTTCGACAAACAACTGAAATCGCCGGAAAGATACAAAAGTAGATTACTGCAAATTGGGACCAGAACAGGAAGCCTCACACTCACATGGCTTTCGGTAGCTCTGTTCTCTGACAGCGAGAGTGCTGCAACCCAATTTGGTCGGCGAATAAGGATTGTTCAGGCTCTCGGTTGCAAGTTTGAAGTTGCACGAAACCGAACAGGACTGGCATACTTCACCCAGAGCGAATTCATCCGCCAAATGATGTTCTTGATATGCCTCGCGAGTCAACGCGAATAGGGCGCGATGGTGCCTGTTCCCGGTTCTCTTTCCTGCCTTGTCTCACGATGTCGCAATTGAAGTGATTCGTGTGCGGTTCTTCTGCGACGACTTTCCGACGCAAGCGAAAGTCATGCGCCATGCACGATGAACTGTGAATCGATCGACCCTGGTGCAATCGAGGACGACGGATGGCCGAGCCACAGCAAGCAGTTCCTTTGGAAGACTTAGTCTGGAGCGGAAGAGCAGGATGCATCGAGGGCAGGTTCCGGCCTTCTTCGCCGTCGTGGGGATGGCGGTTCGCCCTCTGCTTTTGCGTGGCGATGTTTGGGACAGCCTGTGCCGTGGGCTCTGCGCAGATCTCTCCCGGTCCGCTCGCACGTGCTCACAAGAGCCTGGACGGATCATCGAATTGCATCAAGTGTCATGAGCTTTCAACCAAGTCGCCCACCTTTCGATGTGTTGAATGTCATCGTGAGATTGCAGACGAGTTGCAGCATAACAGGGGGCTTCACGCCACTTTTCCGCGCTCGGGATCTGTGGGCACGGCGTGCGTCAAATGCCACTCGGACCACAATGGCGAGAACTTCAACATGCTTCATTGGGATCCGACACCAAGAGGCTTCGACCACGCGAAGACTGGATACGTGCTCGACGGAAAGCACATCGGTGTCAGTTGTCGCTCCTGCCACAGCGCACAGCACATACCGCCATCGGCGCGTAGTTTGTTAGCGTCCAAGGACCTGAACCATACCTGGTTCGGCCTCTCACCTGGTTGCGTTACCTGCCACGAAGACAAACACCAGGGCCGATTTGGGCCGAGCTGCACACAATGCCATTCAACCGTTGACTGGAAAGCCGCGAAAATCGATCGGCAGAACTTCGACCATTCGAAGACGCGATTTGCGCTTACCGGAGCGCACCTGACCACACCCTGCCTGAAATGCCACGCCGCGGGAGCCGACGACCAGCCGCGATATACCGGCATTCCATTCTCAGCCTGCTCGTCCTGCCACGCTGACCCACACAAGGGCGAGTTCAAGCAGGGGTGCGAATCATGCCACAACACCTTCACATGGAAAAAATCTACATTCACCTCAAGCTTCGATCACTCGAAGACGCAATTCCCGCTGCTCGGTAAACATATCGAGGTGCCATGTTTGTCCTGCCACAAGAGCGCGGACTTCAAGGCACCCATAGCCTTTGCCAATTGCGCGGATTGCCATAATCCCGATCCACACGGCGGGCAATTCCTGAAGCGGGCCGACGGAGGCCGATGCGAAAATTGCCACAAGGTCGATGGTTGGATCCCGTCCACCTACACGGCCCAGGACCACGCCAAAACCGGTTTCCCGCTGGTCTCACCGCATACAAAGGTGAAGTGTGCCGACTGCCACATTCCGGCCGGCAGAGATACCCGTTACAAGATCAAGTTCGCGCTCTGCGTGGATTGCCACAGGGATGAGCATGAGGGCCAGTTTGCGGCTGATCCATGGCGCAACCGTTGCGAGATGTGCCACACCGGGGTCACCTTCAAGACCTCCAACTACACATTTGCAATGCACCAGAAGTCCAGCTTCCCACTCACCGGCGGCCACCAGGCCGTGCCATGTAACGAATGCCACAAGCCTTTATTTGGTTCAAAGCTTGCTCTCTATCACTTCAGCCAACTTGGTTGCACGAGTTGCCATGAGGATATTCACAAGGGGCAGTTCATCAGGCGCATGTCCGTCGTAGACGCGAAAGGACAGCCGTTGGGATGTCTCGCATGCCATTCAACTGGAGAATGGAAGGACCTGAAGAAGTTCGATCACGCCCGGACTGACTTTCCACTGATCGGCTCACATCGCGCCGTCCAATGCGCCGACTGCCACAAGCCGCCGAACATGGAACTGACCATGCTGCATGTTGATTTCACCAGTACTCCCAGGTCTTGCAACCAGTGTCACGAGGACCCTCATGCTGACCAGTTCGGTGCTCGCGCCAATGACTGCGCCGCCTGCCATAACAGCAACAAATGGCGGCCCTCGCTTTTCGATCACGAAAAGACGGCTTTCTCGCTCAAGGGTGCCCATGAGGAGGTTGCATGCTCTGCTTGCCATACCCTCAGGAAACCTGTCGCCAACAACATGGTGCTCTTTTACAAGCCAACGCCAACGGCCTGCGAGGCATGCCACGGACCGGCAATTCCCAGAAGCAAAGACCATTGAGCGGTCGGAAGCCAAGGCCTCGCGAGTTCGCTCTTGATGCAAATGCCACTTATGGGGTAGACCGAATGAGTAGATAATTTTTTGGTCGGCTCAAGCCGCTTTGTGATATAAATCACTCATCAGGTTCTCGAGATACATCGAACTTGGTTCTATTGATCTACTCCCACCATTGCCTTGAAAATCTTGACGCTACCGGAAACACGGCCCGTAAGCAGAGGTCCGTACCCAATAGCCACTCGCGAGTCAGTCACCCGTAAGGGTGCGTGAGGGTGCGTCCGGTAAAACCAGGAATCGAAACCAGGACATAGATGCCTGAGGGAGCATTTGTGAGTTCGCTCTTTGCGCATGAGCAAACTCCCTTTGCAGATAGCAACTAGACTGACCCTGCCCAGAAGTCGTTGGCGCTCGGGTCGCGGTGAATTTTTGCCCGTTCGATGGTGGGATAAATCCTCACCGGATTAACAGGCTACCGACTTTTGGAGACAATCGTGTACGCGTCTCGTTGGCTGATGACTATTGGCTTTGCGCTCTTGCCCTTGATGGTGGGCATGGTGCAAGAGTCCCCTGCGGACAACGCGAGACCGTCTCCAGGCGGTCCTCAAGCCAAGGTAACCAATCCTCACGGACCTATCGCCACACCTTGCCAGAATTGCCACACCTACACCAGTTGGAAACCTATACGGTCAAATCCTGAATTCAATCACGACAAGACAGGATATCCCCTGCGCGGTATGCATCAGAAAGTAGGCTGCACTCAGTGCCATACCAGCCTCATCTTCAAAAATGTCAGCAAGAACTGCGCAGATTGCCACGCCGACATCCATCGCCGCCAGTTCGGCGCAAATTGTGAAAGCTGTCACACCGTCAAGGGTTGGAATGTCTCCCTCGACGCCATTCGCAATCACCAGAACCGTTTCCCGCTAGTTGGTGCGCATGCCCTGGTCGAGTGCGAAGAGTGCCACAAAGGGGCTGCCACTGGACAGTTCCAGGGACTGTCGACGGATTGCTACTCCTGCCATCAGAAGGACTTTCTCACCCCGGTGCTCGACCACGTTGGTCTCGGGTTTCCCACCACGTGCGTTTCCTGTCACACCATGGACAACTGGGTAAGCGCCAAGTTCGACCACTTGAAATATACCGGCTATGCACTCACCGGCACGCACGCCACATTGCCCTGCATTGCATGCCATATCGACAATGTATTCAAAGGAACACCTGCCGCCTGCTATGCGTGCCACTCGAGTGACTTCCTCAACAGCAACAATCCATCGCATGTGCAGCTCGGTCTGCCCCACGATTGCAGCACATGCCACTCAACCGTCAATTGGCTCAATGCTTCGTTCGATCACGCACTGTATGCCCATTATCCCTTGACCGGCAAGCACGCAACGGTGCCATGCGCGCAATGCCATGTGAATAATAGCTACGTTTCCACGCCCACCGCTTGCTACGCCTGCCACCAAGCGGATTTTAACGGAACCACGAACCCCAACCATGTGTCGGGCGGCTTCCCCACGGATTGCTCCATGTGCCACACTACCAGCGGCTGGAGCCCGTCTTCCTTCAATCATTCTGTTTTCCCGCTTACTGGCGCGCATGCCACTGTTCCATGTCTGCAGTGCCACACCAATAACAATTTCACTACTCTTCCAACGACCTGCTACGGCTGCCATCAGAAGGATTTCACGAGCAGCACGAATCCCAATCACGTGGCGGCCGGTTTCCCCACCGCCTGCACCACTTGCCACAACACAACAAACTGGACCACAGTGACCTTCGATCACGCGGTCTATGCTCACTATCCGTTGACCGGTGCCCACGCGACACTTACCTGCGTGCAATGCCACACCAACAACAACTACGCATCAACGCCGACTGCCTGCTACTCCTGCCACCAGCAAGATTGGAACGGAACCACCAGCCCGCCTCACGCCACCGTCGGCTTCCCCACCACCTGTGAAACATGCCATTCCACGACGAATTGGACTGGCACAAGTTTCAATCACAACACAACGTCGTTCCCGCTCACCGGCGCTCACGTCACGGTCCCTTGCGCCTCGTGCCACGTGAACAACAATTACACGACTCTGCCAACAACTTGTTACGGCTGCCACCAGAAGGACTTCACAGGAACCACAAATCCCGCGCACGTCGCTGCCGGTTTCCCCACCGACTGCACCTTGTGCCACTCGACCACCGACTGGACATCTTCCACCTTCGATCACGCGGCAGTCTTCCCTCTCACCGGCGCGCATGCGACCACGCCGTGTGCACAATGCCACACAAACAACAACTACACAACTCTGCCGACAACTTGCTACGGATGCCACCAAGCGGATTACAACGGGACTAACGCTCCACCTCACGCCACCGCCGGATTCCCGACTACCTGCGCTACATGCCATTCCACGACGAATTGGACTGGCGCAACTTTCGATCACAACACGACGTCGTTCCCGTTGACCGGCGCGCACATTTCAGTCCCATGCGCCCAGTGCCATGTGAATAACAACTACACCACGCTTCCCACAGCGTGCTACGGCTGCCACCAGTCGGATTACAACGGGACCAACAGCCCGCCGCACGCCTCAGCCGGATTCCCCACCACTTGCGCCACCTGCCACAACACCGTGTCGTGGACTGCAGCCTCGTTCAATCACAACAACACTGCGTTCCCGCTCACGGGTGCCCACGTTACCGTTCCCTGCGCCCAGTGCCACGTGAACAACAATTACACGACACTACCCACGGCTTGCTATGGATGCCACCAAGCGGACTTCACCGGAACCACGAGCCCCGCGCACGTCGCCGCCGGTTTCCCCACCGACTGCACCCTGTGCCACTCGACCACAAACTGGACAACTTCTACCTTCAATCACGCCTCAGTGTTCCCGCTGACCGGAGCGCACGCTACACTGCAGTGCGCACAATGCCACACCAATAACAACTACACAACTCTGCCGACCACCTGCTACGGTTGCCACCAGACGGATTACAACGGGACCAACGCCCCGCCCCACGCCACCGTCGGATTCCCGACAACCTGCGCTACCTGCCATTCCACAACCGATTGGACCGGCGCGAGCTTCGATCACAACACCACGTCGTTCCCGCTCACGGGCGCTCACACCACGGTTCCCTGCACCCAGTGCCACGTGAACAATAACTACACAACACTACCCACAGCCTGCTACGGATGCCATCAGAAGGACTTCACCGGAACCACGAGCCCCGCACACGTCGCTGCCGGTTTCCCGACCGATTGCACCATGTGTCACTCGACCAGCAACTGGACATCTTCTACCTTCAATCACGCTTCAGTGTTCCCGCTGACCGGAGCGCACGCCACGCTGCAGTGCGCCCAGTGCCACACCAATAACAACTACACAACTCTGCCGACCGCCTGCTACGGTTGCCACCAGACGGATTACAACGGAACCAACGCTCCGCCACACGCCACCGTAGGATTCCCCACTACTTGCGCCACCTGCCATTCCACAACCGATTGGACCGGCGCGAGCTTCGATCACAACACCACTTCGTTCCCGCTCACAGGCGCTCATACCACCGTTCCCTGCGCCTCGTGCCATGTGAACAACAACTACACCACGCTACCCACGGCCTGCTATGGATGCCACCAGAAGGACTTCACCGGAACCACCAATCCCGGGCACGTCGCAGCCGGCTTCCCGACCGACTGCACCCTGTGTCACTCGACCACCAACTGGACATCTTCTACCTTCAATCACGCTTCAGTGTTCCCGCTGACCGGAGCGCATGCCACGCTGCAGTGCGCCCAGTGCCACACCAATAACAACTACACAACTCTGCCGACCACCTGCTACGGTTGCCACCAGACCGACTTCACAGGAACTACAAATCCCAATCACCCGTCGGTTGCCTTCCCGACTACCTGCGACACTTGCCACTCGACCACCAACTGGGCCCCCGTCACCACCTTCAATCACACGGTATATGCGAATTACGCTTTGACGGGAGCCCACGCAACGGTGGCCTGCGCGCAGTGCCATACCAACAACAACTACGCAACCACCCCCACCGCCTGCTATTCCTGCCACCAAGCCGATTACAACGGAACTACGAACCCGAATCACGTGACCAGCGGCTTCCCGACAGATTGCTCGATCTGCCACTCGACGACAAACTGGACTTCCTCCACGTTCAATCACAACAACACGGCGTTCCCACTCACCGGCGCGCATACCACCGTTCCCTGCGCACAGTGCCACGTGAATAACAACTACACAACTTTGCCCACTACCTGTTACGGATGCCATGCGGCGGATTGGAACGGAACCACCGATCCTGCTCACGCAGCGGCAGGCTTCCCAACCACTTGCAATACCTGCCACACCACGACTGCCTGGACCGGAGCAACGTTCAATCACAACAACACTCCGTTCCCGCTCACCGGCGCGCACGTCACCGTGGACTGCATCAAATGCCACATCAACAACGTCTTTGCAGGAACCCCCACCGCTTGCTACTCCTGCCATCAGGCGGATTTCACGGGAACCACAAACCCGAATCACGTCTCGGCTGGCTGGCCCACCACCTGCACAACTTGCCATACTACAACGGCCTGGATTCCGGCTACTCTGCCCGCCAGCTACCACACCTTCTTCCCCTTGAACCATGGGAACGCCAACGGAGTCTGCGCTACTTGCCACACAAACTCTGCGGACTATTCGGTCTTTCAATGCACTGGCTGTCATGGCGGCAACAACGCTGCTAATTTCGAGCACCCCAAGGTGAACGGCTATGTATACAACAGCGTGAACTGCTACGCATGTCACAAGAGTGGGAGTGACTAGATCAGAATGATACGTCGCATCTTTCAGATCGTTCTTCTGGTCCCGATGGTATGCGTGGCCCAGGTGCCCACAGACATACAGGTCACTGCGGCTCCAATCGCGGACACAGCCACCGCGGCTGCACCAACGCGGACGGAGTTTCATGTTCGCTACATCAGCGCGTCGAATGTTTATATCGATGGCGGCCGCAACGCGGGCCTCGCTGAGGGAACAAAACTCGTACTCAAGCAGGACACAGGCAAAGAGGCACAGGACGGGGCAAACGCCGCACTCGAGCCAGGAGTGATTGCAAAGCTCACAGTTGTGTCGGTCGCATCCACTTCGGCAATCTGCGAAGTGAACGCTACAACCCGCGACCTTACTGTTGACGACGTGCTTTCACTCCCCGATTCTGAAGTCGAAAAGTTAGTTGAGAAGAACACGCTCGGCAATACACGCAAATACCCAATGGTCATTGCATTCAGCGAGGGCGATCCGCTCGAGGAGGAGGTGCGCGACTCCATTCCGCGTCCGCCGCTTCCCGAGGTCAATCAGGTGCGCGGCAGAATCGGATTCGACATCAGTGCGATCGATCAACTCGGGCAGGGAGGAACAACCACCACTGAATACGGCATGGTCTTCCGCGCCGACATTACCCGCATTCTTGGCACCCACTGGAATATCAACGGATACTGGCGTGGAAGCCTGATTCACGGCAACACTCCATCCCAGCCGACTTTGCAGGACACCATCAATCGCACTTATCTCATGAGTCTTTCATATATCAATCCACGCTCGAATTGGACCGCCGGAATTGGCCGTCTCTATCTTCCATGGGCCAGCAGTCTTGAGACCATCGATGGAGGCTATATGGCCAGAAAACTCTCTCCCGGTACTGTGGCTGGGCTCTTTGCCGGAACCACTCCCGATCCAACTTCATGGAACTACAATCCGAAAGGAAAGATCGGTGGGGGATTCCTCAATGCGCATGGAGGAAGTTACGACAACTTCCACTATTCCAGCACTGTCGGAGGCGGAGTCAATCTTCTCCAATGGTCGATCGACAGGCCTTTTGTATTTACTGAGAACGAGCTTTCCTTCAAGCGGTACTTCTCTCTCTATCACTCGATGCAGATCGACCGGCCTACTGCCAATCCATCGGCGCCGCCCTTAAGCGCAGGTCTCGGCCAGAGCCTTCTTACCCTCCGAGTCCAGGCTCATCCACGCGTTTCCCTCGATCTGACAGATACCTATTTCCGCGATGTGCCAACCTATGATCCGACTCTGGTTGGAACCGGGCTCCTGGATAAATACCTTTTTCAAGGAATCAATGGTGGCGCTCGCATTCAGTTTCCCGAACACATCACCGGATATTTTTCCCTTGGACAAAGCAGCGATTCCAGTGACCCCAAGAGCTCTCTGAATTACCTTCTCGGCGTCACGGTATCGAATATCCCAAAGACCGGGCTTCAAGCCGATGTGCGCTACTCAAAATTCGACAGCGCTTTTGCTGCCGGAAGCTACCGGTCGATTTCATTGACCAGGGACCTCGGTGAACGTTTGCGTCTCAATCTGCAAGGCGGAACTTACGTGTATAACTCAACGCTCGCTGCGGAGAGTAACTCGTACTTTGTGAACCTGCTCTTCGACACCGAATTAGGCGCCAGGTACTTCATGGAGAATGCATTCACTACGCAGCGCGGAGGCACTATCGGGTACAACCAATGGACTACAACCGTCGGTATCAGGTTCGATAACCGGGCTTCGGCCAGAAAGGCTGCAAATGCCACAAAACCATAAGGCGCACCGATTCCTTGTCTGGCTCTTGTTGTTCGCGCCGGCGGTCATTGCGGCAGGCCAGTCCTCTTCAGCACCAAGCGCCGCCGACTTGGCCCAGCGCCAGGTCATTGCCTATCTTGCCAAGCTCGCCGACCTACACTGTACCGAATCTGTCACACAAGAGAAACTCGCCGGCAACGGCCATGTAGAAGCGTCGGAGCACGCCAAATACGACTACCTCATCATGATCGATGGAAACGGTGACGACTTACAGTTGAATGAGTCACGGATTGAATCCTCCGCCTCCCGTCACAAGCCGCTCCCCTTGTTGGTCACCAACGGTTTTTCCACTGTGCTGCTGGTCTTTCATCCCTACTACCGCGATAGCTTCACATTCGAAACTGGGCCCGATGAGGTCGCGGATGGACTTGAACTTATCCCTGTTAGCTTTTCACATATCCGCGGCCGTCGCTCTCCCGCCGCGCTTGCCCTTCGTGGCCGCGAATACCCGCTGGAACTCAAGGGCACCGCATGGCTCGACAGACAATCTGGACAAGTGGTGAAAATGGATGCCGGCCTGCTTCACGACATGAGCGACATTGGCCTGCGTTCGCTCAAGATCCACGTCGAATACAAGCCAGCCCGGTTGGGTAAGGATTTGTCAACAGTGACGCTGCCTGCTCTGGCGGTTGTCGATGTCACAACACCCCTCCAACACTGGCGCAACACGCATGTCTTTGACGGCTATCAGAACTTCTCGACCGATGCCGAACAGGACTCGAATGTGAAGATTCGCGCCGAGAAAGCCGTTCCGGACAAAGACAATACCAACTCAACTGTTACTGCAGATTCCAAGGAGAATCGATAACCATGTCCACCACTCAAAATCCCGCGCCTGCCTCCTCAGTTACGCGCAGGGTTTCGGCGACAGGCGACAAAAAGAAAAAGGAACTTGGACACCACGTTCGCGTGATCATCGCCGGCGTAGCGTCGATCCTCTTGCTGGTGTGGATAGGGATCTATGGGGCCAGCTACTACATGCTTCCTCTCGATCAGCGGCCGTACTCAGAGAAGCACGAATTGCTGAAGCCCAGCGGCAGCATCGGTCTTAAGCTCGGCGTACTGGGTACGGTTCTGTTCTTCCTCATCTTCCTCTATGCTCTGCGCAAGGTTATCCCATGGTTGGGCCGCTTTGGCACGGCCAGGCACTGGATGGATTTTCATGTCATTGCGGGAATAACTGCGCCCGTCATAATTGCATATCATGCTTCGTTCAAGTTTCAGGGCATTGCGGGCTTTGCGTTTTGGATCATGGTTGCGGTTGCTCTCAGCGGCGTTATCGGCCGCTATCTTTATGCGAAGATACCGCGCTCTCTTAATGCAACCGAAATGTCACTGAGCGAATTGAAGGTTAGTGAGCGTGAGCTCTCCGAGGCCCTGGTTGGCCAATCCATTTACCCTGCCGCGCAGTTGAGCCGAGTCCTGGACATGCCGTCCCCCGAGCATATCCGCAAAATCGGACCGCTGTTAGCTATTGGCGAGATGATTGCCCTCGACGTGCGGCTCCCATTTCAAGTGGCCGGTTTGCGGCGCTCCTCAGCAGGATTCGGCGCCACGCTTCGTTCATTCGGCGGGTTACTCTCAAGCGGAAACTCTGAGATCGAAGATGTCGTGCGGTTGGTGCGTCAGAAGGCTTCGCTCTCCAAGCGGGTTGTCTTTCTCGATCAGACGCAACGTGTCTTTCATCTTTGGCATGTAATTCATCGTCCCTTCAGCTATGCTTTTGCCGCCCTTGCCATTTTTCATATCGTCGTTGCAACGGGATTGGGATTCATGGGCCTGGTGATCAGATAAATGATGGATACTTTTCTCACATGGCTGATTGCGGGAGCCGTCCTCGCGTTCTTCGTCTTCCGCTACTGGCGTGCCCACAAACGCAGTGAGGCTCAAGCTCGTGCTTCCGCGGATCGGGGATCTCTTTTTTCCGATGGGCCCAAGGCGCAGCACCCGAAGATCTCCGCCGATCAATGCATCGGATGCGGGGCCTGTGTCGCGGTTTGCCCGGAAGGCGACGTACTGGCTCTGGTAAGCGGAAAAGCCACAATCATCAATGGTCATAAGTGCATAGGGCACGGTCTCTGCGCAGAGGAATGCCCCGTGGGCGCCATCACTATGGTGATGGCAAAACCCAGTTCAGGCGCCGACATTCCGGTGCTCAGCGATGAGCACGAATCAAGTGTCGAGAACCTGTTTATCGTAGGCGAATTGGGTGGACTGGCTCTCATCAAGAACGCTGTCAACCAAGGCAGGGACAGTATTGATGTAATCGCCCATCGGATAGCCCCCGGTGTTGCGGGGCGCGACGATGAGGATGTGCTGGATGTCGTGATTATAGGCGCGGGACCTGCCGGTATCAGCGCCTCATTACGCGCCGCAGAGCACCACCTCAAGGCCCTCACCCTCGAGCGTGAGACAGTCGGCGGGACCGTCTCGAAGTATCCGCGGCAGAAGCTGGTCATGACCAGTCCGGTCGAATTTCCTTTGCATGGGAAGTTTAGCAAGACAACGCTTTCTAAAGAGGAATTGCTGGCCTTTTGGGAGAAAGTCATACATCGAACGGACCTCAACATACACACCAGCGAAGGCGTGGAATCGGTTAAGAAGGCGGAGGACAGCCTGTTTCATGTTCGCACCGTTCGGCAGGAGTACCGGTCGCGCGCGGTGGTACTCGCACTTGGCCGCGCAGGTACACCGCGGAAGCTCGGTGTAAAGGGCGAAGAACTTCCTCATGTTCTTTACAGGCTCATAGAGGCCGACCATTACATGAACAAAGACATTCTCATCGTAGGCGGCGGCGATAGCGCGATCGAGGCAGCGATGGGTTTGGCGCATCAGGCGGGCAACAAGGTCACTCTCTCGTATCGCAAGAGCGAATTCAGCAGGCTAAAGGATCGCAACCAAAAGCGCATCGTAGAACACATCGATGCGGGCAAACTCGATGTGCTCTTCAACTCCATTCCCACGGAGTTTCAAGTGGGGAGCGCATTGATTGAAGTAGGTGGCGAGATTCGCCACCTACCCAATGATTTTGTTTGGATATTTGCCGGCGGCACACCACCGTCAGAATTCCTCAAGGCGTCCGGCATAGCGTTCGGTTCCATGAGTACCGACGGACATCGCGAATTACAGGAGGTTCGATAGCGTATCGATGCGATTTGGCTTTTATTCAGATATGACGATGGTGACGGTAATTTGACTGAGGACAATGAAAACCTGTCGCGCGTCTGGTAAGACGGTATTTGGGCAAGCTTCACCCTCCCCTGCGGCTTGGAAGTCGGTCGGGGCGCAAGCCTCAACTGGTGGAATCGTCCGGTGCATTCTGGAGACGCAAGAAACAGCAAGTGCGCCACGATTGCCGGATGCCGAGAGACCCACGCAGAACCGAATTACGGGCCAGCTCTGATTAAAAGCGATCTTGAGGTGTCGAGGATCATCCCGTTGGAGAGAAAGCAACCTGCGGTCTCCCGTGGAACACCCCATCGATCGAATCCCTAATTTACCAAGTTCGCCATGGAACCGGCGGCGACGAAGGATGTTGAACCATGCACGAATCCGTGAACCTGGATACCGCCGGACTGCTGATACTCGTTCTCTTCATCTTCGTGTTCTGGCCCGTGACCGCATTCGCCAACCGGCGCGAGAAGTCTCGCCTCAGCTACCTCATGGAACGAAAGGACCAACTTCTTCAGGATTTGCGCGACCTGAACTTCGAGTACCTTGCAGGAAACTATTTGGAAGACGAATTCCTGACACTGGGTACGCGACTGGAAAGAGATGCCGAACAATTGCTGGTCGAAATCATCAGTGTGCAGCGAGAGAAGAGCTGAACCTGGCCGAGTGGCCAGCTTTGTCAAGCCATTCCTCTTCTTTGAAGCAGGGCCATAGACCTGGCGGCTCCTGCTTCCTCAACTCAACCTAAATCTCAAGATAGGATATTTCGATGAAAATAAGATCGCTCCGAAACTTAACTGGGTCCGTCATTTCTACAATGATGTTTTCCTGCGCAATCGCCAATGCCGCCTCAATCACAGGAACAGTGACCAATAAGACCAGTGGCAAGCCGTCGGCCGGCGACACAGTCGTTCTGGTCGATGTTCAAGCCGGCATGGCGGATGCCGCCACCGCAACTACCGATGCCCGTGGTCATTATTCGCTTGAGTCGCCTGGTGGCGGAGCATACCTGATCCGGGTGAACCATCAAGGAGCCACCTATTTCATCGCCGCACCCCAGGGCGGCGGCTCAGGAGATATTTCGGTTTACGATGTTGCCGCGAAAGTCGATGGTATCGGGATCGATGCAGATATGATCCTTCCGGAAGCCGCCGGGGGCATGGTCCGCGTCCAGGAACGTTATTTAGTGCGTAACACCAGCTTGCCCCCCAAAGCCCAATTCAGCAGCAACACATTCGAGTTTGTAATACCGACCGACGCAATATTCGACGGCGCTTCCGCCACCCGGCCTGGAGGCCTCCCCACGAATACTCGGCCGGTTCCCCTTGGGCAAAAAGGACACTATACGATCAATATTCCGATTCAACCGGACCAGGGCGAGAAAGAAACTCTGTTCGAAGTGCAATACCACATTTCCTACAACGGCAAGTACACCTTCAAGCCACAGCCGCAACTTCCCGCCGACAATCTGGTCGTCTACCTGCCCAAAGGAATGACGCTCGACGGCGTCAAAGGAGCTACGTTCCAGCCTGCACAGGAGGACCCGCGGGTACAGACCTTTGTGACAAAAAACGTCCACCCAGGTCAGGAGGTGGAAGTCACGGTCTCGGGCGAGGGACAAATGCCGCGCGAGGCTCAGAGTAATGCGATGGCACAGGCCCCCGCGCCCGGAATGGGCAGTGCCGAACCGGGAGATACTGCGAACAGACCGGGCGGTGGCATAGGCAATCCTATCGACACTCCCGATCCGCTCACCAAATACAAGTGGTGGATCCTTGGCTCCCTGACGATTCTGCTCGTGGCCGCCGCGGCCTTTTTTCTGCGCAAGAAGGGAGAATTAGCGACGGGTGTGCCCACACCTGCAAAGGATACAGAATTTAAAGGCATGCAATTCCCAGCCGCCGAGATTCCCATCGTACCGAGAGTCAAGCACGCTGCCCCAACCACGGCCGACAATGACTCAATGCTCAATATCATCAAGGAGGAGTTGTTTTCCCTCGAACGCGACAAGATCTCCGGCGAGATTTCTCCAGCGGAGTACGCCGAAACAAAAGCGGGCCTGGATGCGGTTCTGAAGAGGGCTCTGAAGAACCTTTGAATTGGACCGAAACCTCCGTTGCGCATGCAGGGACTAGATGCCGCACTTCGCTGGTCTGGGGAAAACCTCCAGACCCAGCCAGGGTTTGGCCGTGGCCCGACGTATTTCGCGCCTGGAGTTCTGCGAAGCCATTGCGAGGTTCTGATTACGCGACCCAGTTTTCAGTGCAATGAGAACATTCTCTGCATGATCAGCGCGAACATCCGCAGATCGTTCGTAATCGCAGGACCGTTCCCGGTTGTTCTTCGCAGTGGATAGTTTCTCTTGTTCACTCTGGCCTTGGTGTCCCGCTGTCTCTAAGTTGCAGCGGCAAGATGGCAACACTTCCAAACCGAGGGCATGCGGACCAGCGTTCGTTTCATTTCTGTATCAGATTGATGGCGTAGTTGAGAACTGGGGCAAAAAACGAACCGGAAAGAGAAGACCAATCGGTTCAGCATTGTCCGCGTCTACAAGACCCGGTATGGTCGCTGGTCGCATCTTCGATTTTGATCCTTCGGATGCTGCCCTTGAACTCGCCGACCGGGTCGATTGTGGCTTCGTAGACGCTTCCGTCGCTTGCCCGGGCAATTTCTACAGTCCATGCGTTCGAATGATCGCGAGTTGTAAACGATCCTTGCACCTCAGCGGAGAAAGGCGCGTCCTTGAGATAAGCAACCCGATCGTAGTACTGACCCGAACAGACGCCGATGAATACGAGCGTGAACACAAAGGATTCAATCTCATCGTCAGCATGACCGTCCCGTCCAACATGGGCGGTGAGTATTGCATTCGTGACTTTGCTCATTGCCAAACCTTACCCTGCTTGACAAATGGCAGTCCAGTGCCGGCGTCCAACGCTGTTCCGGTTGGATGGTCGCCTACTCGGGAAACAGTCGGCTGGCGCGATCACATTGTACCGCCTATCCTGGTGGCCCGTCGCGCAGTCCTGTTACTGGCGGTGGCATAACGTTGTACTGACTGGCGGCATTTCATTGTAACCAGCAACTCAGCGGCTAATCAACCGTAGTCATTGCACTTATTGGACGCAACAGCGCCGTATATACCTAGTCTGCGGCGTTCGTCCGTCGGGATGATGCCCCGGCGATCAATTAGCCGCCCGGGGCTCTCTCGCTGAAACCATCGGCCACCAACCTAGAATCTAAGGAGATGATGTTAGAGAACATAACACGTAGGGCCAATGTGAACACGCACGAATGTCGCGTGTCCAGATTTTTCTGCGAAAAATGCCGTCGGAGAACACCCGGCCGTAGTCCCAACTTGGTCTCAATTTGCAAGCATCCTCTGTGGTGGTGAACTTCGAGCCCCCGGGGAACCCGGCACGGCTGGAGCAGCGCATCGGGGGCGTACACCGGCGCGGCCAGTCGCGTCCTGTACACGTAATTCACATGCTCACGGAGAAGAGCATCGAAGAGCGCGTGTGGGAGACGCTGGCCTTGAAGAAATCTTTGTTTGCCGGAGTCTTCGATTCACTCACGGACGAGGTGAGCTTCGCCAAGCTGGGCCGCAGGACGATGCTACAGGCAGTGAAGGAGATCTTCGCCGAGCAACCGGGCAGGCCGAAACCGGTAATTGACCACGCTCCGGCTGAGCCGGTTCCGCTAACGCAGCCGCGGCAGGACGTTCTGACGCAGCCGGCCGATTTAACGGGTGAAACGGTACAAGTGCCTGCAGGTACTCGTCCTTCGCCAACAGCAACGCCTGACGGCAACGGCGTCGAACTGGCTGCGGCCTCGTTCATCGAGGCAGGACTGAGATCGATCGAATCGATCGCGGCGGGCGGCACGGCGGGGAGTTCCACAACCGCTCCCGCACCGCGCCTGGCTCAAGTGTTGCCCACGCTGTTCACACGGGATGCCCGGACGAACCGCCCGGCATTGAGCATTCTTCTGCCTGATTCAGTGACCCCGGAGCGGCTCCCCAGCGCGTTTTCGGCTCTGCTGAACATGTTCGGACAATCCGTGAGCGCACCTGCCATTCCGGAGAACCAGAGTTGACCGGCATCAACCCTAGAATAAGTTCGTCACCTTGCAACCAATAGTCAAGTTTATGCCCTGGTAGAAGGTTCCAATCAGACGAAGTGAGCGGGAACTGGGATGGCGTGGGAAACGGTTTGGTTACGGGTGTGAGACTGATTGAAGAGACAGCCGGTCAGTCGCCTGGTCGATTGCGTAGCCTTCCAGATTTTCGACCCTGTCGCCCCCCGGATATGTCACGAGGCTCAATCGCTTCACTTGCGTTACGGCCTGCACATCGCTCTGCCTACGCTTAACCCATCTCGTTACCTTCATGAGCCCAAGACTCGATTCCCGGTGGGGCGGCTCAGCAGCGATTGAAAGTTGCTAGCGATTTTCGAGGGGTGGTCGGACGGCACTGGTAAAACGGCTATCTTACTCCAGCGGAAGATTGAGCGCCTTGCTCTCCTGCGCCTGCGAGACGCCTGTAAGGCAGAGTTATTTGGGATCCAGATCCGCCTTGCATCCGTCTTGCTGTCTTGCAGAGGCGCTTCGCATTGCTGTTCCACAGGCCGCAGGAGGCAGTAAGACACCGTGAACCGATTGCAGGTCGTGTAAGACGTGGTCCCGCATTTGTCTTATTTGTCTTACATGACCTGTCGCGCGTCATACGGACTGCTCCACGCGTCTTGCGGGCTGGAACAGCGGTGCTCGAATAAGGTAAAGGCCTTCTCGGAAATAGGCCAAGTCGGTTGGAAATCCCTCACTTTGCAGGCAGAGGCTCCCAAAGCTCAACCCTGTTATCTTCCAAATCCCAGATCCAGGCGAAGCGGCCAAAGTCGTAGTCGTCGCGTTTGGGATCGATGCGTACGCCGGCTTCCGTCAGTTGGGCAAGCAACTGGTCCAGATTGTCCACGCGGAAGTTGATCATGGCCTGCTGGGGGCCTTCGCCAAAGTAGGTCGTATCCAGCGGGAAGTGGCTGAAGGTAGTCATTCCGGCTGCTTCCGGGCCGTCAAAGACGAGGTATCCGCCGTCTTGCGGCTGGATGCCGAGATGGGTGGCGTACCAGGCGGCGAGTGCCTTGGGATCGCGCGCCTTCAAGAAAATGCCTCCTACACCGACTGCTTTGGCCATGACTACTCCTCCTGGTGGATGATTTCTTCGAGTTTTGGTTTGTGTTTGGCCTCGCGGCCGGTGCGGGGTTCGGTGGCGACAACGCGGGCGGGCTTGGGCTGGCCTACGCGCTCGCGAGCGTTGGCCTTGACGGCCTTGGTGGCGGAGAAGGTTCCTGGCTTGCGTTTCGTCATTGGGGGCCGTTTCGAGTTCTTTTGTCGTATGGTCAAGTATGGAATAGACTCACCCTTGAGGGGAAGAGCAGAGACCATGGAAGAGCGGGATTTTTTCATTGAGACGACGGAATTGCGCAGTCACAACTTGACTTGTCCGAAGTGTGGGCAGGCAGGGGAATATAAAGTCACCTGGGTTGTGCGGCGCAAGCGGCCTCAACTGCCTCGCGGGGCGGACGAGCGGGATCGGGCGCGGTTTGCGAAGGCACAGTCGTACATGGTGCGCCGGGACGACAAGCTGGCTTGCGCCAACATGCGCTGCCGCAAACCATTTGAGATCACTCAATTGCAGTCGCTGGCGTTTCTTTCAGAGTAATCGGGCCGCGCGGCCCGGATATTCAGGCGCGACGCTTGCTGATTGTTGTACCCGAATTTGCAGGTGCTTCTGTGCGGGCTAGGAGGTTGTCGGGGATAGATTCCCTCTGCATTCCGGGTCACCCGGTGGACGCTGCGCAGGTTTCAGGATGATGAGCACAAATGCCAACGGCCCCCGCGCGGAGCGGAGACCGTTGGTTAGTGCTGTTGAGGCAGCTGCGGCTTACTTCATGTTGCCATTTGCATCCATGGTGATGCCGCCGGGGCCAGCATTCTTCTTCTCTTCGTTGGCCTTGCGGGTTCCCATCGCCTTGGTGCGCCATTCTTCGGCCTTGGCAACGTCTTCTTTGCGTGCTGTTTCATTTCCGTAATCGATATCGGCCTTGCGCCTGTAAGTCAGGTTCAGGAAGGCCATGGCTTCATCATAATTGGCGCGGTTAGCGATAGCCTGGGTCAGGTATTGCAGGCCCTCTTCGACAAGCTGGGAGTTTTCCTGCTTGATGACTTCCATTACTTTCTTGGGCGCCTTGGCATTCCCTTCGCCGTCGTCGTTCGCACCTGCCGACTGCAGTTCCTTCAGCGTGTTCTCGTGAGCCAGGGTCCAATCGATCGCGCCGATCGTGTATGCAGCTTCAGGGTCCTTGGGATCTACGGCGAGGACCTTTTTCTGCCACGCTTTGGCATCGTCGAACTTCTTGATGCTGTAATAGATGCCCGCAATCTGCTTGAGGCTGTTGACATCGTTGGGATCCTTGGCTAGGACTTCCTGGAAGATGCTGATCGCCTGCTGGGCGGTCTTCAGGTTGTCCGGCGTATCCAGGCCGGGAACGACATTCTGGGCCAGTGCAGTGGCCAGATAGGTCTTGGCCATGGGCAGACTGGGATCGAGCTGCGTGGCTTTCTGGAAGTGGCCGATCGCCTCTTCATACCGGGCGCTCTTGTAGGCTTCCACACCCTTGTTCAACTGGTCACGGGCGGCGAGGCGGTTGCACCCGCTCATGGAAAGCACCATGCCGGCCAAGGCAATCGCCAGCGCCGTAGTACGTGCGGGTCCATTCATGTTCTTATCCTTCTCCTTCAGGCCGCGCCTTTTACTGCGCCCCTGGAATCTCTTACAACTGGCCGCGGGCGGGAGGTTCCGAAACCAGGATTGAAAAATTGTACTCCTGTTGCCGCCCGGAACAACTTTCCCCCAAACGAGGCAGACAACGTCAAATTCATCGGAGCTATCTATACGCTCCCGATCCCTATTGGCCCGCCAGAACCTTTGGCGTCATCAATCCTACATGATCGACGCCCGCCGCATGGCTGATGTCGATCACATCTGCAACCTCGGTGAAACTCAGCCGATCGTCGCCTTTCAGAAACAGGACCCGCTCGGCACGATTGGCGTAGATGGAAGCCAAGCGAGAGGGCAGATCCTTTTGGGTGACAGACTGCTGGTTGATTCTGAAGGTTAAATCCCCAGCGTTGCCTCTCAACATCTCAAGAACAACGGTCTCAGGGTTTGCATGCTTTTGATTCAGTTGAGGCAGGGGCGTCTTCGCACTTTCCCCTCTCGGAATGGCGGGAACGATCACCATGAAAATGATCAGCAAAACCAGCAGGACGTCGATCATCGGTGTCACGTTGATCTCGGAAGTCATGCCCTTGGTGTTGCCGCTGTTCATCGTCATGGCAGTGTTCCCCCTTTCTTTCCGCTCAGGAGATCATGTAGCCGGCTACTGGCCGGCCTGGATCTTGGGCGTCATAAGCCCGATGTGATCCACGTTGGCCGAACGCGCGATGTCGATGACTTCGGCGATATAGGCGAAGTTGACATCGTCGTCACCCCTGACGAACATGATCCGCTCGGCACGGTTGGCGTAAATCTCGGTCAGACGAGGAAGCAGCTCAGCCTTGGCCACTTCAGTCTCGTTGATCTTGTACGTTGGGGCCGCGCCTGGACGGTAGAACACCTGCACAACGATGGTGCGGTCGGTCGGCGTCTGCTGCTTTTGGTCCTTGGGCGGTTGGGGCACAAGCGCATCCAGCCCCTTCGGTGTAACCGGCACGATGACCATGAAGATGATCAGCAGCACCAGAAGAATGTCGATCATCGGCGTCATATTAATATCGGACGAGTAACTTCCCCCGCCGCCGGTTGTCATACTCATGGCTTAGAACTCCTTGGTTCTTTTGAAATCGTTAACAACAGCACGCGTCACGGACTACTCTCCGCCGGCGCCGCTAGGCCCTTCGCGCTTCTGTGTGAGCAAGCCTACGTCGTCCACACCGGCGGTGCGTACGGCGTCAATGGCGTCTTCGACGGCCCGGAACTGTGCCCGCGCATCGGCACGAACATAGATGGTCTTGCCAGGCTTGTCGGAGAGCTTATCGCGCACCAGGCCGCCCAATTCGGCGACTGCGACTTTGTTTTGCCCCAGGAATACGCCTCCATCGCGCGTGATGGCGACGACTATGGCGTCTTCCTTGTCGGCGTCTGGCATGGAGGTAGGATTGTCCACTCTTGCCATGTCGACCTGCACCTTGTTCTGGAGCATGGGGGTAATGACCATGAAGATGATGAGCAGGACCAGCATCACGTCGACCATGGGGGTGACGTTGATGTTGGAACTGACATTACTGCCTTCGTTGCGAACCGCGATTCCCATTGCTTGGGCTCCGTCCTATGATTTTTTTCGCCGGAAGCTTCCGGTGTCATTCAGAAACCGACTGGCCGTGGCGGGGATAAAACCGGCGGGCAGAAGAGATCTGTTCCCTGCTGCCCCCCCGAAAATTCCCGCTCGGGCCATGCAACGCTTAGGTTAGCGCTTGTGGCTCTGCTTGATGAAGTAGTCGACCAATTCGCTCGATGAGTTGTCCATCTCGACGTCGAACGCTTCGACACGGCCAGTGAAGTAGTTGAAGGCCATAACGGCCGGAATGGCAACCAGGAGGCCGAAGGCAGTGGTAACCAGGGCTTCTGAAATGCCGCCGGCGACCGCGCCGATACCAGAGGTCTTCTGGGTTGCGATCTGTTGGAAGGCGTTCAGAATGCCGATGACGGTGCCGAGCAGGCCGACGAACGGAGCCGTGGAGCCGATGGTGGCCAATACAGCGAGCCCCCTCTTCAGCTTGGCGTGAACAATAGCTTCAGCGCGCTCGAGTGCGCGGCCGGAGCTCTCGATGGTTTCCTCGGTAGGCGCGCCGCCTGAGGAGCGGAACTCCTGAAGACCAGCGGTGACAACCTCGGCCAGATGCGACTTCTTGTTCCGGTCGGCGATCTTGATCGCTTCTTCGAGTTTGCTGTCCTTGAGGGCGCCGGCAACTTTGGGGGCAAATTCGCGCGACTGCTTGCGGGCTGCCGAGAAGTACAGGTAACGGTCGATCATTACGGCCAGCGACCAGATCGACTCAATGAACAGGATGATGGCAATGCAACGTGCCGGCCATCCCATATGTTCCCACAACCCCATGGGGCTGAAACTTACCGCCTGCTCCCCTTCCTGGAAGAGGGCAAGGCTGCTGACCGTATGCGAAGCGAAATGTGCGAGCTGAGCGAGAATCACTGAATCGTTCCTCCTAAGGAGTTTCTTGTGAACTGCGACTTTGTTGCGGTTGCTGAGGAATGCGGCTCTATCAGGATTCGCATTCAGGTCAAAAGCAAGGCCCCTTTCCAGAAAGGCGGGAAGGGGCCGGAGTAAGAATCATCCACCGAGCGTGAAGACCACATTGACCGAGGTTTCCACTTCGACGGGCTCACCGTTGAGCAGGTAAGGCCGGTAGCGCCAGGACTTCACAGCGTCCATGGCCGACTGTTGCAACATGGCGGGCCCACTGATGACACGAAGATTTTCAATGGTGCCGGTTTTGGAGATGGTGGCCTGGAGAACCACCGTACCGGAGACGCGAGCTGCCTTGGCAATGGGGGGATAGAGTGGAACGGTCTTCTGGAGCAACAACCCGGAGGACACACCGGCGGAGATGTTGACCTTCTTGGGCGCTTCAGCCTTGACCTTGGGCCCGTTGTTGCCGCTGCCGAAGACGCTGCCGATTACGCCGCTGCCGCTGCCGCTGAGACCTTCCATGCCGGCCACGCCGAAGCCGGAGCTAGGCGGGGCTTCCCTCTCGGCAACAATCTTGATGTCGTGCGGAATGCGGGTAGGCGCGGTGAGCTGATTGTTCATCATCTCCGACTGCACGTGAACCACGTGAACAACCTCTGGCGGAGGTGGCGGCGGAGGTGGGGGTGGAGGTGGCGGGGGCGCGGTCAAGACCGTCAGCATCATTGTCTTGGGCAGCGCCTCAGGATAGATCAACGGGATGAGGATCAGCAGAACCAGAATCGAACCGTTGATGATGCCTGTGACAAGCATCCAACGTCCACTCTTGCTCTTGATCTTGCCTCCGGATTCAAACGTGGAATCTTCAAACATGGCCAGCCTCGAATCGGGTGTTGGTTACTTCTAATTAGACACCACGGGAACTTCAAATGTTCCCGGCTTCAAAACGGTATCACAGAACTGTGTTCCCCTTGTACCAGAACAGATCATTTGATGCCAAGCCCGCTGCAAAAGCTGTGCAATTACGACCACAAGACCTTAAGCTCTAGGGCGTCGCGCAGCCGGCAAAACCACAGCCCTTCCCTGCTCCGCGCGCCAATCCTGCCAGGCTACAAGCATAGGAGCTGCCACGGCGATGGAGGAATACGTGCCGATAAGAATACCGACCACCAGCGCAAATGAAAAGCCATTTAGGACCTGCCCACCAAAAATATACAGCGAAAGAACAGTAAGGAAGGTGAGCCCCGAGGTCAACACGGTTCGGCTTAACGTCTGGTTGATGCTGCGGTTAACCACATCGTGCAGCGACTCACGGCGGCTCAGGCGCAGGTTTTCACGGATACGGTCAAAGACGACGATGGTGTCGTTCATGGAGTAGCCGACCAGCGTCAGGATGGCCGCAATCACAGTCAGGCTGATCTCCTTGTTGAGCAGAGCAAAAGCGCCGACGGTGATGAGGGTATCGTGGAAGCAGGCCACTACCGCTGCGACGCCATAGATCAACTGGAAGCGGAACCAGAGGTAGACGAGCATCCCAAGCATGGAATAAAGAGTTGCCAGCAGGGCCTTTGTTTCAAGCTGATGTCCCACTGTAGGACCGACAACATCCACTTTGATGCCAGAATCCGCAAAGGTATTGGCATAGTGCGCGTGCAGGGCATCGACGATCTGCTGGCGGCCGGTGTCCAACTGGGACTCGTCGTGCTGTTCAGGCAGGCTGATCAGCACCTGGTTGAACTTGGGATCGTCGTAGTTTACGACCTGCACATCCTTGATGCCCGCTGCATCGGCAGCCTGGCGAATCGCATTGATATCCGGCGTGTGGTCGAATCGGACCTCTACTTCCGTGCCGCCGCGGAAATCCACGCCAAGCGGTACCGGACTGCGAACGCCGCCGACGGGATGCGACCAGTGCACGCCCATTGCAATAAGGCCGGCTACGCTGAAGATCATAGAAAAGGCGAGGAAGTACCACTTCAACTTCAGCCAATCAACATTTACACCGCGAAACAATTCCACTGATTCTCTCCGCTTCCTGGAGGCTGGTCCCGACGGGGTCCAGCGTTTAATTTTCCCGCCGCCGGTCAGAATTCGATCCGGCAGCCCTGCTGAGGGGTCTTAGATCGAAATCGGTTCACCGGGCTTCAACCTGCCCAGGTGCCAATCGAAGATGACCCGCGAAACAAACACGGCGGTAAACAAGTTGGCAAGTAGGCCAAAGACCAGCGTGGTGGCAAAGCCCTTCACCGGGCCGGTTCCGAACAGGAACAGGATGGCCGCCGACACGATCGTCGTGACGTGGGTATCGACGATGGTCACCCAGGCATGGGCAAAGCCCTGATCGACAGCCGCCGCCGGCGCTTTGCCTGAACGCACTTCTTCGCGAATACGCTCGAAGATCAGCACGTTGGAGTCGACGCCCATACCAATGGTCAGAATGACTCCGGCGATGCCGGGCAAGGTAAGCGTGGCCGTTGAGAAGCCCATGAACCCGAGCAGAATGACCAGGTTCAGGAACAGTGCCAGGTCGGCGTTGATGCCGGAGCCGCGATAGTAGAAGAGCATGAAGGCCATGACAACGAGAACGCCCACAATGGCTGCTCGAACGCCTTCGCGAATCGAGTCCGCGCCCAAGGAAGCGCCCACGGTGCGGGTCTCAATTTCGTTGAGAGATGCCGGGAGAGCGCCGGTGCGCAGGAGCTTCGAAAGTGCGGTTACTTCGTCCTCGGAGAAGGTGCCCACGATCTCGCCGGAGTCGCGGATCGCGCTCTGAATGTTGGCTACTTCCTTCACGCGGCCACCCATGACGACGGCCATGCTGGTATTGACGTTCTTGCTGGTGTAGTCGTAGAACTTGTCGCCGGCCTCGTTGGTCAGGGTGAAGCGGACGTTGCGGCGGCCGTTCTGATCGGTGCCGGGGTCGGCGGAACGGAAGTCGCTGCCACCGACAACATATTGGCGACGCAAAACATAGACCGCATCCGCGTCGGAACCGGTGGCCAGACTGCCGGAACCATGCACCATCATCTCGTCGGGCGGGATTCCGCCGCCGGAGCTGGCCATCGCTTCCTGCTCATCCTTGTACGGACCGCCGATTACTGCGTGGATCTCAAGGCGCGCCGTGGTCTTGATAATGTTCGTGACCTGGTCAAGGTCGGAGATGCCAGGCAGCTCGACCAGGATCTGGTCCTTGCCGAGTCCGTACTCCTGAATGACGGGCTCGCTGACGCCAAGGGAGTCAACGCGGTCACGAATGGTCTCGATCGCCTGCTGAACGGTCTTCTCTTCGAGAGCCGAGACAGCCGTCGGCTTCATGGTGAGGGTCCAGGTGTTGTCCGCTCCGCCGCCGGTAAGATCGTATTCAGTGGAATACTTATTATCCAGGGTCGACCGCACGGTGCTCGATTGGGCCTGGCTGGTGCCATCCACTTGAATCACGGCGGGCTTGTTCGGATCGGGCTTGTACACCTGCGTGAAGCCCAAGTTGGCCGTCTTCAGATCCTGCTGGATGCTGCCCACGGCGTTGTCGGTTTCTGCGCTTACCGCTTCTGAAACCACGACCTGCAGAATGAGGTGAGCACCGCCGCGCAGATCGAGCCCGAGGTGAATGTTCTGCTGAATGGCTTCGAGCAGCGCTTTGCCGCTGAGCCCTGACGGAATCCTGAAGATGCCGTAGACAAAGATCAGCAGCACCGCAATGCTCAGGGCAATCTTCTTGTTGAGGTTCTTATTCATCGTCCCGTTTCTCTAGTCCAAAAAAGTGAAATCGAGTGCGCAAAAGAGGAGGCCCAGTAATCGGGTGGGCCGGAATCAGGACCCGGAGGTCCCGTCCTGCGTGGTGACGGAGGCAATGGCGCTCTTGGCCACTTCCAGCTTGATGTTGTCCGGCGCAACGCGAATGATGATTACGTCGTCCTTGATGGAAAGGATAATGCCGCGAATGCCGCCGGCGGTGGTTACCCTGTCGCCGGCCTTGATGCTGGTGAGCATTTCCTGCCATTGCTTCTGACGTTTCTGTTGCGGGCGAATCATCACCAGGTAAAGCACCGGGATTAAAAGCAGCGGCAGGAGCATGGGAAGACTTCCCCCCGCTCCGCCGACCCCGCCAGATACTGGTCCGAAAACTGCGAAACACGTTGCCAAACTTAAACCCACTTAATCATCCTTTACCTGCCCCCGGCCGCGGATTGACGCGTCCGTTCATGGCACAGGCAGACCCGGCTTTGAACCGGCCGCCTCAAAACATTTGTCTCCGGGAATGGACTTACCTCGATCCGGGCCGTTGAGTTCACTCAGCCCAGGCTCTGCCCAAACTTTGAGAAGGGTGACCCGGTTGCCGCAGGTCCGCCGACTGGAAACCAGTTCGCGCCCGCCCACCGGCCAGTAACCCAACTGCCGTCTGCTTCCTGTTCGACACGGCTTTCTGGTGGAATCTGAACCTGGACGCGTGATTTCGGAAGTCGCACGATGCAGCTTGTGCTTCGCTCCGCCAGGATTCCAAAAGAATGCCTAGAAAGATAAGAAACGCGCAGCCTGTTGCGTGTCAAGGCGCACCATCACCGCCAAGGCGGCTGGGAGCGGCAAAACGGGGCGCTGCCTGCCACCCAACGCTAGCATCGGTGAGCCTTTTGGTCGAATATCGGTGGAGTGAATACGACTGAATGCGGCACCGGCATAGAGATCGATGTAGACCCTCCGATTCCATTTGTTCTTCACGCCGGCAAAGATCAACTCGTCGTCGAGAGATCAATCGGTATTTTGATTCTGCCCATCTGCCGACGTCTGTGCACGGAAGCCCGTCTTCTTCAACGCGGAGGTGTGCGACAAGATTCGATAACAGAGAGACTCCTTGAAGAGCAGCCGGACACTGGGGGTATAGAGTCACGATGAATTTTCGTCTTTTCTTCACCTCTGGGTCAATTGTTAATTTGTGAATACCCAACGGGAGTAACCTTCGGTTTCAATAGAACCTCCTGAAGATACGCATAGAATCAAGCTAATGGCAAAAAAACTGAGAGTTGGAGTTTTGTTTGGCGGGCGGAGCGGGGAGCATGAAGTTTCTCTGCTTTCGGCGGCTTCGATTTTGAAGGCTATAGATCGGAAGAAGTTCGATGTGGTGCCGATCGGGATCGACAAGAGCGGGCATTGGCTCTCTTCAGGTGCGGCACAGGGGTTGCTGGAGGGGTCGGTGCCGGAAGCGGCGCCAATCGCCAATGTCCCAAAGAAATTGCGGGCCAGAGATCCTGCGGCGACACCCGGCGCGCGTGTGCTGGCTGAGGGACAGCCGACCCTGCTCAAGCCGGAACCAGCGGAAGCGACCGAGGCATCCGCGCTGGATAGCCATGCGGCGTTGGGCGGACAATCGCTCGATGTGGTCTTTCCTGTGCTCCATGGGACGTTTGGCGAGGACGGGACCATCCAGGGGCTTTTTGAACTGGCAGGGATCGCCTATGTCGGCTCCGGCGTCCTGGGGTCGTCTGCCGGGATGGACAAGGACGTAATGAAGCGGCTGTTTCAGCAGGCGCGGCTACCCATTGTCAAGCACGTAACAATCCTGCGGGCTGACTGGGAGAAGCAGCCGCGCAAGGCAATCAGCCAAGTGGAAGCGGCGCTCAAGTATCCGGTATTTGTGAAGCCGGCAAACCTGGGTTCGTCGGTGGGAATCAGCAAGGCGCACGATCGGAGCGAACTGGGGCCGGCGCTCGACGTGGCGGCGAAGTACGACCGCAAAATGGTGATCGAGCAGGGTGTGGTTGGCACTCGCCGCGGTGGAGTTACGTCCAAAGCGCGCGAACTGGAAGTCGGCGTTCTGGGCAACGACGATCCCAGGGCCAGCGTGGTGGGCGAGATCGTTCCCGGCAAGGAATTCTACGACTACGAGGCCAAGTATCTATCTGAAGGGTCGGTCCCCGTGATTCCGGCCAGGCTCACGAAGGCGGAGACGAAGCAGATCCGGGAGATGGCCGTAGCGGCGTTCAAGGCATGCGATCTGTCGGGCCTGGCGCGGGTCGATTTTCTGATGGAGCCCGACGGCAAGAAGCGGATTTATTTGAACGAAGTGAATACGCTGCCGGGATTTACTTCGATCAGCATGTATCCCAAGCTTTGGGAGGCAACCGGCATCGGCTACAAGGATCTAATCACGCACCTGATTGAGCTGGCACTGGAGCGGCATGCGGAGAAACAGAGAACGACGTACAGCAGAGACTAGCGGAACAGCTTTCAGAGATCGGTTCACAGCTTGCGGACAGCCTCGGAATGCTCCGCACGGGAACCGTGAGCAGCAGCCCGGTGTCTAACTAGACAGTGGAGCGGTCCGGCGAACGTCCGTGCAGTTGACGAAGCGAATGGACTGAGTACTGACCACTGAAAGCCGACGACTGATAACTCGCCGGTTGCCGTATCCTAAGTCCGAGGAACTTTCACCATGACGTTGCTCGATGCACCAAAGTTCGACGCAGCCCGCGAACAGCGCAGGCAGGTGTTTCTGTACAGCACGGCCGGGTTTCTTCTTGTTCTTTTGGTAGCGTGGTGGCTGGTGGCGGGCCGGCCCGTGGATTGGCCGTGGAACTGGAACAACTATTTGTTCGGCAGATCGGTCGTCAACAACTTCCTTGCGGATGTGGAGAAGAACGACCTGGCTTCGGCCTACGGTATCTGGATTCACGACAAGAACTGGCAGCAGCACCCGACGCTCAATGGGGCTTATCCGTTTTCGCGCTTCCAGGATGACTGGAGTTCGACCAGCCCGGACAACGAATATGGAGTGATTCAGAGCCATCAGATTGCCTTGGCGGGCCGGTATGGGAATGGGGTCCTGGTGGCGGTGCTGATCAACGGGCGCAAGAGCAAGGCGCTCAATCTGGAATACGACCCAAGGACGCATTCTCTGAACTTTGCGCCCCCGGGAGTGGAATTGTATCTGGGGCCTTAGAAGCCGGCGAGTCAGCAGGTCAGCTAGTCTGCAGTATCTTTGGCGGGGTTGATGATTGGGCTCCATTTGCTTCGCGGAACCGCGGAGGGGATGGAGCCCAAGGTCTTCATGTTGCCATCAAGAAATATTTGGGATGACTTCGCTCTGTTTCTTTGCATCGAACAAGGCGGGGGAACACAATGCCACAGAGCACACACGATCGCACTGCTGAACTTCATAACCTGGCCGAGCACGCCCACGCCGCTGCTTCTGCGGCACATGGCAAAGGGGATCATCTCACCGCTCACGAACTAACCAAGCAGGCTCTAGAGCATTCGATGAACGCCTATCGGCACTCTGAAGATATGGCCGAGGAAGCGACGATGTCCAGGAAGGCGTGAGCTCCTGGGGAAAGAGCCGCGCCGCCCGGCTCTCTGCCAGTGTGACCGCGCTTGAGTTGGGACTTGCGTTTGTCTTCGGCCCTATCCAAGAGCCGCCAGGGTGGCTTCAAGGCTTGCCGCGTCCTCAACGTTGAGAGATTTCTGTGTCGCGTCAATCTGTTTGAGCAGGCCGCAGAGCACCTTGCCCGACCCGACCTCGATGAAGTGCGTCGGCCCGGTCGCAATGAGAGCTTGCACGCAGTCCACCCACCGCACTGCGCCGGTGACCTGGCGGATGAGGGCGTCGCGGGCCGCGCCGGCAGTGGTGAGCAGGACGCCGGCAACGTTGGCGGCGACAGGAATGTTCGGATCGTTGAGCGTGAGCCTGGCCAGAACGCGAGCCACCTCTTCCTGGGCAGGCTGCATAAGTGCGCAATGGAAAGGCGCGCTGACGGGAAGCATCACGGTTCGACGCGCACCTTTCGTCTTTGCCAGGGCAGAGGCCCTTTCAACAGCGGCAAGCGAGCCTGAAATCACAGTCTGGGTTGGGGAGTTGAGGTTGGCGGCCGCCACCACCAGGCCAGTCTCCGCCTCAGCTTCACGGCAAGCCTCGGCAACCTGATCGGCGGGCAGCGCAAGAACGGCGGCCATGGCGCCCTGCCCTGCGGGAACGGCCAATTGCATGGCGTGGCCACGGGCCTTCACGGAGCGAACAGCATCGGCAAAACTGAGGGTTCCAGCGGCAACGTGCGCCGACCATTCTCCGAGCGAATGACCGGCGGCAAGGGCCGGATGAACACCGTGTTCAGCCAGCACTCGCCAGGCGGCGACACTGACGGTGAGAATGGCCGGTTGCGTATTTTCGGTGAGCTTCAGGTCCTCATCGGGGCCTTCAAAGATCAGTTTTGAGAGAGGAAAGCCGAGGGCTTCATCGGCTTCGGCGAAGGTCTGTGCGGCGATGGAGAAACGCTCCGCGAGATCGCGGCCCATACCAACGGCCTGTGAGCCCTGGCCAGGAAAGAGAAAGGCAAGTTTGGTGGACATTTCAGGATTCATTTTATCGCTTTGTTCCGCATCGGGCGCAATTCCCTGTGCTCGGTCTCCGGCATTAGGCTTCAATCGGGCGCAGCCCCGCGTTCTACATCGCTAGCACGTTGAATCAACGTGCTAGACTCGTACGGACGAGTAGCGGCTCAGCTTCAAGGGAGACCGGCTCAGGGGCTAGAACCCGCGTTTATTTTGGCTGACATACTTACGGGCTGAAGCCCGTACCCTTCAAGCCGACCCACTACCTACGGACGACACTGCTTGAATTCAACCAGAATCTGGGAGACTGGTTTGCCCGAGAATGATCATCTTCAACTTCCATTTGGCCCAGTCTGGAACAGCGGGTTTTTCTCTGACTACTGGCTCGAAAGGCGTTTGCCCTTGAAGTTGGATTGGTTCGACCGGCTTTCTGCAGCCAAGTCTTCCGCCCAACGGGATTGCACGCTTTGGAAGGGGCAATCAAACCGAGTCGAGAGATATCGGAAGGAAGCACCAATTGAGGAGAAACTCATTCAGCCGGTACTTGAAGAACTCGGCTGGAAGTTTTTCTGCCAGGTGAGCATCCTGGGGTGGGAACCCGGCAATGCTCTCTTTTCCAGCGACGGAGACTGCGACCGGGCACTCGCTGCAGGGCACAGGTTTCCTGATTTTTGGAATGCAGTCCGTCTTGTCGCAGACACAAAAGCGTGGCTTGTTCCCCTGCTTCGATCTCTTGAATCAACCCTCGCGCTCAATTCCCGAACCCTTCGGCGGGAAGAGGCTTCGGCCTGATGAGACCGGGAATGGATTACGTCCTGGACGTGCTGCGCGGGGAGGCGATCCGCCCGGATATCAGGTGCTCGGAATGGCGCTATGCCTTTCAAGTCGCGGAACAGGAAAGAGTCCTGCCATTTTTCGCGGCAAGGCTTCGCCACAGCAGAGCCACACTTCCTGATCCGATCCTGGACGATCTCTCGCGCGCTGAGCAGGAAATGGCGCGGAGCAGTTTCTGGTGGACATCTGAACTTCGAGGGATTCTGCAGGCCTTCGCCGCAAACGCTCTGGCAGTGATTCCCCTGAAGGGTCCTATGCTGGCCGAACGTGTCTACGGTGGGACAAACCTTCGTGCTATGTGCGATCTTGACCTGCTGGTCGAGCCTCAGAATTTCAACGCTGCCGGAACACTGCTGGAGAAGCTCGGATTTGTACCAAAGCGTAACCCCGATGAGCTCCATCTTCAATTCCTGCGCGGCACCACGCTCGTCGAGCTGCACTTCGACGTGGTTAACCCGATGGAATTCAGGTTTGATACTTCTGCGGCGTGGAAGAGAGCCAGACGGAGAGAATTTCTTGGCCAGCCTGTTTGGCAATTTGCGGCCTCCGACGAGCTCCTTCTGCTCTGTCTCCACAGCGCTAGACACCACTTCCAGTATCTCAGCCACGTGCTCGATATCGCCCTTGCGCTGAACTGCCTCACGCCCGAAATTGACCCGGATGCATATGATCTTGAATCCACTGCGGGGCTTCGCCTATTTCTGTTCCTTGGACGCGCGATGGCGATGCATCTCGATCCGCTCTGCAAATCTGGCCCAGATATTCGAGTGCCTGCAAAAACGGCGGCGCACATGGAGAAGATCGCAGACAGATTGTGGGCGGTAATGCTCGAACAGCCCAGCCTACCTCCCAACTGGCTGGCCCAACATGTTCTTTACTTTGAGGCCGAGACCACAACCGCTGGCCGTCTGTGGTGGCTCGCAAAAGATTTTTGCATTCTTGCGGCCAGGTTGACTCCGAAAGACTTTGATTTCGCCGCGCAGTACGGGGTTGAACGACGTGGCCTGGTTTGGATACTGCGGCAGCTTCGGCTGCTGGCGGGGCTCTGTGGCTTAAGACTGTATCCGTAAATAGCGTTCGTCTGTCTCCAGCAAATCTAGGCTGCGGCCAAGGAGAGTAGCGCGAGTTAGCTGGCCTCTGTTTTCTCGAATCTGACCAGAAGTTTTCGGAAGCGGTTGAGCCAGGAGTGGGTTCGCTCCACGACCCAGCGTCTGGGGGGGAAACCTGGTTCCATGCGCTTGGCCTCGGTCTCTTTCCGACGCTGCTTGACGGGGGGCCGGTAGGTGCGAGCCAGCGCCGCCTCACGGGCCGGATCGCCCTCGTTAGCCAGCGTCTGCGCAGAGGATTTGCTCTTGCCTGGCGCGAGGCTCGGGATGTTCGAGTACGACTTGGTCGCGGGTGGCTGGCAGTAATTTGACATCATGCACCTTGGCGCCGCCGGCGACGAGCGATAGCGGGTTTGCTGACTTGAGGCCGATGCGAGAGGTCAATCCGCTGCGCGACATCGCATAGCGAGCGCGCCCTCAAACAAGCCAGTCAAGAACAGGCGAGCCGCTGCTTGTTTATAATCCAGACGAGCACGAAGCAGCCTGTCCGTTTGCTGTCTGGAGCTAGAGAATGACCTTCAACATTCAGGAGATCATGGATTTCCTGCCGCACCGCTATCCCTTTCTGCTGATCGACCGGGTGGTTGAGTTTGAGCCCACCAAGCGGTTGGTGGCGATCAAAAATGTCACCATCAACGAGCCTTTCTTTCAGGGACATTTTCCCGGCTACCCGATCATGCCCGGAGTGCTGGTGGTGGAGGCGATGGCGCAGGCCGGCGGCATCATCATGATGGCCGAGATTGAAGATCGCCAAAAAAAGCTGGTGGTGTTTACGGGAATTGAGCGGGCGAAGTTTCGCAGGCCGGTGACGCCAGGCGACCAGTTGCGGATTGAAGTGGAAGTGCTCTCGTTCAAGACGCGTGCTGGGCGCATCGAAGGCAAGGCGCTAGTGAATGGAAAAGTGGCCTGCGAGGCAACGCTGACCTGCCAGGTGGTGGCGCGGGTGCGTGAGGCCCGCGCGGCAGCGCCCGATGTGCCTGCGGCGGGCATTCAAGGCACTGAGGCGGGGCCGGCAGAGTGAGTATTCATCCCAGTGCGGTGATTGCCGCAGGAGCGCAAGTTCCGGATTCCTGCACGGTGGGGCCGTTTTCGACGATTGGGCCGGAAGTGGCGCTGGGTGAGAACTGCGTTCTGATTTCGCACGTGGTGCTGGACGGGCGCACGCGGATTGGCGCGCGCAATATCTTTCATCCATTCTGCGCGGTGGGCGTTGCGCCGCAGGACCTGAAATACGGCGGCGAGCCTACCGAGACGGAGATCGGCGACGCCAACACGATCCGGGAAAACGTGACGATCAGCCGCGGGACTGTTGGCGGCGGAGGCATCACGCGACTGGGCTCCAATAACCTGCTGATGGCCAGCGCGCATATTGGGCACGACAGCCACGTGGGGAGCCATTGCATTCTGGCCAACGCGGCTACGCTGGCGGGGCATGTGGTGATCGAGGACTACGCGACAGTTGGGGCGTTCAGCCCTGTACATCAGCATTGCATTGTGGGCAAGTATGCGTTCATTGGCGGCGGGACGATTGTTACGCAAGATGTGCTGCCGTTTTCGAAGACCTCGGCGCGGCGGGAGAACAAGGCCTTCGGGGTAAACAGCGTGGGGTTGGAACGGCGGGGATTCAGCCCGGAGCGCATCAGAGCGCTGCAGAAGGCGTTTCGGCTGCTGCTGGTGTCGAAGCTGAACACGACGCAGGCCCTGGAGAAGATGCGGGAGCTGGAGGGCGAAGACGTGGCGCTGCTGGTGGGGTTCATCGAGTGCAGCGAGCGCGGGGTTATCAAGTAGAGGTCGCAATGCGGATTGAATCCACGTCGCCGCCGTCTCTCCCGGAGGGAGAGCGCGAGAATAGCCCAGGGTGGAGTCCGTCGAAACGGACGGAACCCTGGGATGACCGCAACCACACGCCTGCCTCGTCCCGTAGGGACGGCCGAATTTCAATCCCAAATGTAGCGCGAATCGTATTCAATGCGATGTTTCTTCAGAAAGGCAACGAACTCCGCCTGGAAATCGCGCTTCCGATGATGCTCTTCCTGTCGGGCTATATACGCCAGCGTGGCCTCCACCTGGGACCATCCGATGGAGAACGCCCCGTAGCCTTCCTGCCATTCGAAATCCTTCATCGCACAGGTTTCGCTCATCCAGTGCGACGATGCGCTCTTGATCTGCTGCATCGCCGTGGCAATCGACAAAGAAGACGGCAGAGACAGCAGAATATGGACATGGTCTTCGATTCCGCCAATGCCAAGCGCCTTCATTTTGTGTTCGCGCGCAACGCCGCCCATGTAGGCCCAGAGCCGCGGCTGGATCTCCGGATCGATGGTCTTTTGCCGCTCCTTGGTGGAGAAGACGCAATGAATCAGCGAGCAACAATAGGTGTGTGACATGGCAGAACCGTATCGTACAGCAACGGATGTGGCAGGTGTCGGTCGCCCCTACGGGGCTCAGGGCATTTCGCGCCCACTCTCCCAGGGTTCCGCCCGCTCCCGCGGACTCCACCCTGGGCTATTATCGTTGCTCCCTCCGGGAGCATTTATGTTGTCTGTTGCAGAGCACTTGGTCATTCGCCGCTATGGTTGGGCCTCATGAAGCTGGGCCTCATTGCTGGCAACGGGCGGTTTCCGTTTTTGCTGCTGGATGCGGCGCGGGCGCAGGGGTTGGCGGTTGCGGTGGCGGCGATCCGTGAGGAGACGGACAAGGAAATCGACCAGCGGGCGGCTGCGGATCATCGTATCTCCGTGCATTGGATGTCGCTGGGGGAGCTGTCGCGGCTGATCGAGGTCTTCCACGAGGAAGGTGTGACCAAGGCCGTGATGGCGGGGCAGGTGAAGCACAAGCAGATTTTTTCCAGCATCAGGCCGGACTGGCGGCTGGCCAAGCTGCTCTTGAATCTGCGGACGCGGAATACGGACATGCTGCTGGGCGCGGTGGCGAAGGTGCTGGGAGACGAGGGGATTGAGTTGATCAGCTCGACTGCGTTTCTGGAGCCGCTGCTGGCTGGCGAGGGCGTTCTGACAGCGCGCGGGCCGGACGAGGAAGAGCGCAAGAACATCGAGTATGGGCTGGGCGTGGCGCGGGCGGTGTCCGGATTCGATATTGGTCAGACGGTGGTGGTGGCGGCGCAGGCCTGCGTTGCTGTGGAGGCGATGGAGGGGACCGATGCCGCGATTGAGCGCGCGGGAGAGCTGATGGCGACACTGGACGAGGGGGACGCGTCCACCCTCGCGCGCAGGCTGACCATTGTCAAGGTGGCGAAGCCCAAGCAGGATATGCGGTTCGATGTGCCGGTGATCGGGATGCGGACGGTGGAAACGATGATCCGGGCCGGGGCGAGCTGTCTTTCAGTGGAAGCAGGGCGGACGCTGCTCTTCGATCGCGAAGCGTTGCTGGAGCGTGCCGCGGCGGCGGGGATTGCCATTGTGGGGTCGGCGCGCAGTTCATGACGGAATGACGCAGCCGGAATCGTTGAGCAGGTTGCTTTTCTCGATTTCGCATTCCCTCCGCAGCCTCTGAAGCCCGCACGCTTCACGATCTTTCGTTCTGCAAGCGTGGCCTCAGTTTCTGCTCCGCATTTTGGAAAGCAGCCTGAGAATCTCGATGTACAGCCAGACCAAGGTGACCATGATGCCGAAGGCGCCATACCACTCCATGTATTTTGGAGCGCCGGCCTGCACGCCTTGTTCGATGAAATCGAAATCGAGCACCAGGTTGAGGGCCGCGACGGCCACTACGATCAGGCTGAATCCAATGCCGATGACCCCCGAGCCGTTGATGGAAGTGAAGCGAATTCCGATGAATCCAAGCAGCATCTGCGCCAGGTAGAAAACAAAGATGCCGCCGGTGGCCGCAACCACGCCCAGGCGGAACTTCGCCGTCACTTTGATCACGCCGGACTGGTACGCGATCAAGAGCACGAAGAGCGTGCCAAATGTCAGGCTCACGGCCTGGATCCCGATGCCCGGGTAGCGCAGGTCCATCACCGCCGACAAACCGCCCAGCAGCAGGCCTTCCAGCAGCGCGTAAATGGGCGCCGTCACAGGAGCCCACTCCTTCTTGAAGGAGGTGACCAGAGCAAAGATCAATCCGCCAATCATGCCCACCAGCATCAGGGGCATCACATCGGCGATGTCGCGCGACTTCAGGAACATGCTCCAGGTCCAGGCCGCGGTAGCCAGCGCGCAGATGAGCAGAATGCCGGTCTTGTTCACGGTGCCGCTGAGCGTCATGCGGTTGGCGGCGTCGATGAGCCCGGCCTGACCGAGCCCGCCTTGGCCGTACTGGACGCCTGGAAGGTCGCGAAACGTCTTGTCGCCCAAGGCTGGATTGGAAGTCTTCATCAATGGCATTTCGTTCTCTCCTGAACTCGTTCGAGTATCGCCCACCGGCATCTGCCGCGCAAGGCGCATCGCACCTCTGATTATTAGACCCAGGGCTGGCAGAAAAGACGCAAAACCCCTCGTTCCTCAAGGCAATCGTCTGAATGGCCGACGACAGGATGTTGACTCATAGAACGGCTTCGGGTGCGCTCAAAAACTGCTGCATTCCCGGTGCAAAATGGGGGATTCCCGACGGACCCCTATACGTAAGTTGTTTGTTTTGTTGGGGCTTTAATGGCGGCCCTACGTAAGTTGTTTGTTTGCAACGAAAGTGGGGGAGGGGCGGGGGCTATGTAGCTGTTCGGGTGCAGACCGGGCTCATCCCGGGCGAGCTGAGGGATAGGAGAGAACTGAGGGATTTGTGTTGCTTTGGAGATTATGAATCGATTATGCACGTTTCCGCGAATTAGACTGCAAACTCCATGAAGAAAATTGGAGATTGTTTTCAGGAATGGCTGAGCTTGCTCCAGGGCCTGTTTTCGCTCCTTGGGAATAGAAGGAGGGAATACCGTCAGACTTGCGGCCTAGGATGCAGTGCGGCACTAGAAGCCCTCGCCGCTGAACAGTTCGACCCTTTAAGTAGGGGAATAGGCATCATGTCCCCCTATTTCCCTTTTTCAAAGATGTAGAATAAATCCATTGTTTAGATCACATGCAGACAGTACAACTTTTGCATTGTGTCGCACCAAGAAGCGCCAAATCCCAAACGTAACATGCATCAAAACAGGCACCGACTACGCGCGGCCCGGCAGCGCGGCAAGCCGGAGACATTCCCGGTACCCCTGCTCGTTCCGTTCGATCTTTTCGCGTAGCGCATCCGTTTGGAGTCGGCAGTATCCCCGGTGTTCCAGCTCGCCGAGCGCCCCGAAGTTAGAGCGCAAGTAATCCATGACATCTCTCCATGCGCCGTCAAAAAACTCCCATTGTGGCTTCATGCCACCGTGGTGGTAAGGTGAGCGCCGTTCAAGCTCCGCCAAGGTGTAGCTCTCGCCACGCGAGAATGGAAGCACCGTGTTCATACCCGCTATAACGTCCATTCGCCAGCTCATGTCTGTAACCTCAAGACGCAGTGTAGCGCGATTTTGGCTGTGCATAAGTGGCCCGCAAAAACTGGCGGCTACCCCACCCGGACTTTCCGCCGATGCGTCTACGGGCCGCAAAGGGGCGGGTGGCCCACATCTCGGTTTAGCTCCGAACGGTGGGTGCGCCAGGTCTGGATTTGCAGACCTGGGAAACCACAGACCTCGGGTGACATGACCGTGAGGCCGAGGTCCCCAGAGATTCCCTTTTCGCGGCGGTACCTTCCGATTCGATCTCCACAGTTCCTTCGAACCCATGTGCGTAGTGGCGGAAGTTCGACCACGAGATGAGGCAGCCGCATGAAGCTGGTCGAGCGGGGAGAGAGAGGCTCACCGCGTCCCTACAGGACGCGAAAACTGGATCGGGACGCTTTCCCCGGATTTCATCCGGGGCTATTCTCATGCCTTCCCTCCGGGAAGGGGGCGGACACGTCTCCGTTCTGGGCAACCGACGGAGCCAACTACGGAAACAAGGACTGTTCATGCGATTGGCGGGTGGTCCGCATCTCGGTTTAATTCCGAATGGTGGGTGCCCCGGTCTGGATTTTCAGACCTGGGGAACCACAAACCTGGGGTGACAGGACCGTGGGCCCGAGGTCCCCAGAGATTCCCTTTTCGCGGCGGTACCTTCCGACTCGATCTCCACAGTTCCTTCGAACCCATGGGCGTAGTGGCGGAAGCTCGACCACGAGATGAGGCAGCCGCATGAAGCTGGCCGAGCGGGGAGAGAGAGAGGCTCACCGCGTCCCTACAGGACGCGACAACTGGATCGGGACGCTTTCCCCGGATTTCATCCGGGGCTATTTTCATGTCTTCGCTCCGGGAAGAGGGCCCTGGGACACCCACGGTTTTGAGGTTGATCAGGTGTGGGCTACGCGCCTTTATTTAGGATTTATTGGAGCCGACGGCCAGAGTTGAACTGGCGACCTACTGATTACGAATCAGTTGCTCTACCAACTGAGCTACGTCGGCTTGCTGCTCATCCGATTGTATCGTTGCGCTGGCTGAAGGTAAAGGTCAGACGCGGCGAAATCAGGCCGCGGAAAAAGATGTGATGGGAGGCAAGCTTCTACGAGAGCATTATTCAGGGGCTGAAGCCCACCTTTTTTTCCAGCTATTTGCGGCACGACTGAAGTTGTGCCCTTTCACAGCATCGAGCTTTTCCGCAGCCTGGAAATGCGGCTATACTGCTGCTCATGCAAATCAATCCGGCTGAAGAATGGCAGAGACTCACGGAGCACTACCGCGAGATGCTCGATGGAGAACTTGAGGGACTGGCGGACAGCTTCGGCGACCTGACGGAAACGGCGCAGCAGGTTCTTCGGAACGAATTGAAGAACCGCGGACTGGATGAGCCGGGCGCTCCAAAGGCGGCGGCTCGATACGCAGCGCCTGCCGCTCCTTCGCGATTTGCCAGTGATTTCGACGCGGATGCCGAATTCAGCCAGGCGGACAGACCCGCTGGGGATGACAAGGACGATTCGCCGAAGGATTACACCTGGAAGACGCTGCTGTGCGAGTGCAACACCGCAGAAGAGGCGTACCAACTCAAACAGGTGTTGCAGCGTGCGGGAATCGACAGTTGGGTGGAAAAGCCCGGGTCGTCGCGCTATTCCTTTGGGATGAGTAGTAGTCCCCGAGTCGTAGTGGCAGCGGACCAGCTCGATCACGCAATCGAGATTGCCAACCAACCCATCCCGCAGGAGATCCTCGAAGAATCCAAGATCGAGGAGCCGGAGTATGTTCCGCCCACTTGTCCGAAATGCGGAGCGGAAGACCCGGTGCTGGAGAGTGCGGAGCCGACCAATTCTTGGCTTTGCGAGGCGTGTGGGGAGCAGTGGAGCGAACCGGAAGGGGAACCCGAGGGGGATTCTGAACGGGCTGGGCGGTAAGCGGCTTGTGGCTTAAGAGACCGAACCGCAGATCCTTCGACTCCCTTCGCTTCGCTATGGTCGCTCCCTACGAACAAGGCTGGCTTAGGGTCGAGGTTTCCCGCCCTTGCGATAGAAAAAAATCGCAAGAACGGGGCACGGAGCTATTGTTGCGAATCGGGCACCGGGCTCATTGCAAACTTAACTCGCTGGAAGCGGGTCGGGCTGCTCAGGATGACAGATTTTTTGTTGGGTGAGCTTTAGAGAACTCACACTTGGGAGCCCTCAAAAAACGGAAAGAGCCGCCCGGCAACAGGGCAGCTCTTTCCTCAGGGAGAATAGTTCCAACGGAGGCAAAACCATCAGAACTTTCTGGCTGCATAGTAGGGATGTGGGAAGGGAGTGTCAAGGATAAATCGATGAGGAAATAAATCGTTTAAATTCAATTAGTTGCAAATCAATTCCAATCGACGGCACAGATTGCATCTTCGATGGTTGTTCGCCTTTAAACACCCGTGTATTTCTGTTTTTTCAGGGGTTTTCTTAGGGTTTGCGCCTAGTTTTCCACAGATTCGAGGGCCGTATTAACCCTTCGGATGCGGGCTGTCAATAGCCGGTGCTGATTCGACCCACTCCTCCCGCAGATCGAGGTGGATGAACTCCTCGTCATAGACCGATGAGATTGGCTTGCCGCGGGCGATTCGGTAGAGGGCCCGGCCTCCGCCAAGGAAGAAACCAAGCAGCAGGGCCGCGCTCACGCCGATGATCACCAGGCCGGCAATGCCGAAGAGCAGCTTGGCTGTTTTGGCTACCTCGGAATCCCCGCCCGGCTGAGGGATGGAGGTAATGTCGGCCTCGTAGTGGATCGTCGCCAGCAGTTTGTGGCTCTCCTCGGGAATTGCGTCGCCGCTGACCAGCGCTACGAGAGGGCCGCTGCGGCGTACCTCAATCGACGCCAGGTCCGAGTCCTGGAGCGGCTTTGGCCACGCAGGTTGTGCCTGGCTGCCGGCTTTGATGTAGGCACGGATCTTCGCCTCCTGGGCAGCGGCCATCTGCGGCGTGGGGTAGTCAACGATGGTGAGCGTCGCCGGGTTGGAACGCAGCGTGTAGGTTGCCGTCACTACTTCGGCGCCGCGATCGAATCCCACCAGGTCTGGCGGTAGCACGCCACCCGATCCCGCATAGCCAACCGGTCCAAGCGCATAGTGGGTTGTCTGTCCATCCATTTGGTCCTTGGGCAGGTTGCTCAGGATAGGCGGCGCGAGCGCTCGGGAGCCATCCGGTACGGGCAAGTGGGTGGCCAGTTCGCGCAGCTCCGAGCCGGACATGGGACCGATGCGGGAAAAGTTGGCGTCGATCACCGTGTTTCCCAGCCAGAAGAGCACGCGGTTGTGGTTGGAGGTTGCGCCGGTGCCGATGTCTTCCTTGGGCCAGCCGTTCTGGCGATAGAACGAATAAGCGCCGTACGCGCCGCTGGCATCGTGGAAGCGCAAAGCATGCAGACTGAGCGTTTCCCCGCTGCGCTTGTAGTCGGCCTGCATGCCGTCGCTGAAGTCGTATTCCTTGAGGGCGTCTGTGTTGGCTGGGTCAGCTTGCGCGGGGTCGGCGACCCTCTTCGGCTTGTTTGTTGCAACCCATCCGGCAAACGAGTCGGGTAAAAGCGCGACCGGCACCGGGGGCAGAACGATTTTGGTAACTGCCTCGGTCTTGGCTGCTGCTTTCGGCGGCGCGGATTGTGCGGCGGCGGACGTTACGCTCACGAGCACAAGCACGGAACAAGCCAGGATAGTGATCCAACGCGACCAACGCATTAATAGACTCCGGTCTTCAGCGTACACGTAATCACCCCAGCGATGAAGTGGGCGCCCTCTGGGCATCGCCGGGGACCCCGGTGCAACCACCCCAGCGACGAAGACCTGTCTCAGTATGAGGCAAACCCCTCTTTCTCTTGGACACTGACAGAGCCGGAAAGGTTCCTGAGGAGGGTCATGCTTCAATCTTGAATGCTGGGTTTGTCTTCCGCGCCGGCGTCGCGTTGTTTGGGAAGCAAAAGCCAGGTAGTAACCGCAGCCACCGTCACCAGAGCGATGGCCAGAACTTCGCCGTGCAGGTCAAGAATCTGCACCGCGACAGCCGTGGCGACAATGAAGCATCCGCCCCACAGACAAAAGCAGGCCAGGGCGCGGATGGTCGGTTCCAGCCAGCGAAGGTCGACCATTTGCCGCGCCGACTTGCGGAAATAGCCTGTGGGATCGGCATAGAACTTGCGCGCCATATAGATCACGTAGCCTCCCAATGCGACGCGCAGAGAGACAGCCACAACGGGATCGGAAAGGATCTGCACAGGGTCCATCATTCCTGCCCTCACTCTCATTCGACACCGCATCGCCCACAAATGTTTCCAGAATGACCCCGCAAACCTAAGAGCATGTCTAAGAAACTTCGTTTTGCGTGAAGGGTGCGGGCTTCACAGGCTGCGGAAAACTCGGGAGTTGGGTCGAAATTGAGTGAAGGCATCCCGCAGGGGCTAAAGCCCAGCTTTATTTTCAGCTATTTGCGGCACGACTGAAGTCGTGCCCTGTTACAGAGCGGTCGAAAGTCCGAGTTAAATCGAGTTTTTCCGCAAGCTGTTTAGCCCCTGGGGGAGTGCTTGTCTTTACCCCCGCATAATGCCAGCAAAATCAATGTCGGCTTTAGCCGCGAACTCCTTGCGTCTCTGCCATGCGCTCAATCGCTGCCGATTGCGGTGTCGAGGGCTCAAGAAGGTTGCCGAGCGCCTTGTAATGGCCGCCATAATAGAACAACGCATAGGTGCGCAGGAAGACACAGATTGGGCCGCCGAAGCTCGCCGCGATTACCGATCCAGCGCCCATCCCAAGCACAATGAAGATCAGCCGGGCGCCTATAAGCAGATACACACGCACGTCCTCCGTTCCGTCCAGCATGGAGTTGAATCCAGTTGCCGACACGCTGAGAATGCCAAAGACAATCAGCCCCAAAACCCAGGCGAGAAAGCCAAGAACCAAGCTTGCAATCAGCAGCATCGTCATCCGCAAAACGAAGTAGGAGATGAATGTCTCCCGATTCGCGGCGATGCGTATTCTGACGTCTGCCCATGCCTTGCGGAAGGATGCTCCTTCAATCGCCATGTGGGGCAGGATGAAGTCGTTCAGCACCACCTTGGCCGCGCAAACGGCAAGGATGAGGGCAAACGCGAGTCCGATGCAGGGAAAGAACATGATCAGAAAATTGCCGGGATCGAGCTTGCCCGCCGCGGTTGGCGTGCCGACGACCGTATATACCGCGAGAACGAAGAGCACAACCAGCAGCGCCAGTGCTACCAGAAAGCCGAGCCAGACCAGCATGCAAGCCGTAAAGAAGCGGTCCGCTTCAAGGGAATAGAGCCTCGATGCGGTGCGAAATTCCGTGGTCTGGTGAATCAGGGAATGGAAGAAGGAGAAGCGGAGGCGGATGACGATCAGGTAGCAATAGATGCCGGCAACAAATATTGCAGCGGCGGCAAGGACGGTTACGAGCAGAAACTCCGGCTTGAGCAGGAACGACTTCCATGCCGCGGTATCCACTTCGAACGGAAAAGTATTCGGAACCCAGAATTTAAAGCTGACGAGGAAACCTTCGCTGATTGTGGCGACAATTGCCAGCTTCAGGAAGGTCTCCCATTGGAAGGCCCGGAAGAGATAGGAGTATGTCCGCAGCAAGGCGGGCCATATAGCTTCCGAGGCAGAGAGAAGTTTCATCGGGATTGTTCCGGACCTGCCCAGCGTAGCACAGTGGTCATGCCGCACCGGGGCCCGGTCAGCGTAAATCCTTGAAGAAGCCAGTGCGGGACAGCCGCAGCTTTGGCCCTTTGTGCCGGTAATATATCCATGCTGCCACGCGGGTCAGTTCTTTTACGCCGCTCATTAGCCGCCCGGTACAGAGCGCCTGTGCCGCCTTTCGCTATTTACTGAAACGTAATTGACGAATAGGCAACCGCTTCAATGCGGCCTGCTTAAGTGCTGGAACTTATCACGCCGGTAAACAAATAGACCTAGCAGGCCACCTGAGCTCTCGTTTAGAAACAACCGCCTCGCAATTTGGGGTCTCTCAGACGCGCTGGCCGATCTTCCTGCGCAGCACGCCGGCCAACCCAACAACACCAGAGCCGAGAAGAGCTAAAGTGCCTGGCTCGGGTACGGGTGGAGGGGGAGGAGGGGGAGGAGGGGGAGGAGAGTACGGCGTAGGATTTGTTATGCCGCTATCTCCAATGTTGATGTAACCGGACGCGACCGCTTGGCTGCTTTCGATGCCGCCTGGGGCATCGTAAATCGACCACAAACCGCCTTGATCGTCGAACTGGTAGGTATTGCCTGCGTTCTGAAATAGCGCTTCGAAAAAGAACCCGTTGAACGCCCCATCGTTGTATTGGACAGCGGCACACAGAGAAAAGCAATCAGGGAGAGCACTTGATAGATCAAAGCTCAGGGTTGGCGAAAGTGTTATCTGGAACGCAGTCGCCGGCGGAATGTTGGCGATGTCCGGAAAGGCGCCAAAAAACACGTTCTGGTATCCGGAACCTGCTCCTGGAATCAAGCTGTTGTCGTAAACAAACGTACCGGAAACGGTGGATCCCCAGCTAAGGTTGTCGAACCCGCTTCCCCAAGAAACACCACCCGAAAACCCTGCTGCGGAGTATGCGGCTGCCCTCGCATACAGGGACGCAACGAGCATGAGCATCATGATGGATAGTTTGCAATATCGGAACCCCATGGATGAAACCTCCACGGCAGAGGACTGCATGCGGGGTTCCATATTCGCCGATAAAAAACAAATGAGTTACAGCCGAGACCCTCTCTGCATGTGCACTACTTTGCACACGATGGGGGAATATAAATGCCCTTTGTTAGCAAAAATCGTGGGCAGTCTCAGGCTCAGGAAGTTGTCCGAGAGTGTGATACATCGCGATTTTCATGCCATCGTAGGTGCGAAGACCATAGGATCGTCTGGTAACCACTCGCAACTTGTTGTTGAGGCCTTCGACGGCGCCGCGGAAAAGTCTCCGCGAGCACGAATCCAGTTCATCAGCAGGTCCTCGTGAGCACGCAGCGTGCGCGCCACCTTCTTCATTGGCTGGAGGCGAGATTGGCCAATCGTTCTGGCAACGGACTGCATAGGCTCCTATGATATCGAGCATCATCACCTGACCCTGAAATACATGAAGGACAAAATAGCTACGCTTCTGGCAAACCGCGAAATTGAAGTCGCACTGGGCTTGAATCCAGCTTGCCCCCGCAACCCCAAATCTCCATAAGCGCGAAATCGTCGAGGCGTGCGTCTGCAGTCCGGAATGCAATTCCCCGGGGTTCAGAGCGAACGACCGGCTAAACGTCTGGTGTGTTTTGGTAACCCCCAGAAACTGGGTATCCATTTGCCTCAGGTACCCGCCAAGGCACTGTCGTCATCTAGATTTATTGCGCTATGGATTGACGCCGGGAGTTCTTGGCGCTAATCTCAAGCGCAGATACCCGATTTGGTCGCCCACGCCAATCCGCGGTTTCGTCAGAAAGCCCAGAGCTTCCGCTCTGGCTCGCCCCGCGCCTTCGGAATTTCTTCAAAACCTGCCGCTATCACCCTCACATCCGCGCCGGCGGCTGCCTTTTCAGGCCGCAACCGGTCAACATCCACCCCAACCCACCGCATTGGAGGCTGCCGATTCCTTTGAAGATCGCTCTGGAGATCACGCCCAACCTTGAGCCCCTGTTCGGGACTCGCGATGAAAACCTCAGGCTGATGGAAGACTCACTCGGCGTCCGGATCGATCTCCGCTCCGATGCCGTCCACGTGCAGGGACCGGAACAGGGTGTGACGCGCGTGCAGCGCATCTTCCAGGACTTCGAGGCCTTGCGAAAACAAGGTATCAATCCGCACAACGGGGAACTGAACGGGATGCTGCGCCTGGTCGTAACCGATCCGGCAACCACCCTGCGCGCGCTGGCCGACAGCGGCAAGCAGCGGTCGGCAGGAGTGAAGCGGACCGTCCAGCCGCGCTCCATCAACCAACGCAAATATGTTGAGGCGATCGAGCAGAACGATATGACCTTTGGCGTTGGCCCCGCCGGTACCGGCAAGACCTACCTCGCCGTAGCCATGGCCGTCGCCGCCATCAATGCCAAGAAGGTGAGCCGCATCATTCTCGTCCGCCCCGCGGTCGAGGCCGGCGAAAAGCTCGGCTTCCTTCCCGGCAGCCTCCAGGAAAAAGTCGACCCCTACCTGCGTCCGCTCTACGACGCCCTTTACGACCTGCTCGAGCCCGAGAAGGTCGACAAGATGCTGGAGAAGAACGTCATTGAAGTTGCGCCTCTGGCCTTCATGCGGGGCCGCACCCTCAACGACGCCTTCATCATCATGGACGAAGCGCAGAACACCACCATCGAGCAGATGAAGATGTTCCTCACCCGCATGGGCGCCAACTCCAAGGCCGTCATCACAGGCGACATCACCCAGATTGATTTGCCCAATCCGCGCAAGTCGGGCCTTATCGACGCAATCAATGTTCTCGACGGGGTAGAGGGCATTCACTTCTGCCACTTCGAGGATTTCGATGTGGTGCGTCACGCATTGGTGCAGCGCATTGTGCGGGCCTACGAGTCCGCAAAACCAGCGCAGCAAGAGTTGCCGCTAGCGCTTGGCGAGCCCATCAATGTTGGAGATGGGGTAGTAGCGCAACCCCACGACAACCGCCCGCAGCCGCAACCGTTGCATGCGCCCAAACCGCAATAAACGCCAACCAAGGATTGCTTGCACCGAGTTGATTGGAATCCCAGGTCCCAAAATTGGGACCTGGGGCAACCCGCATAGTCTATTTGCTCAGATGTAGGCCACCCCCATTTCGGTACTAGAATCGAATGTATGGAGGCGCGATCGGCATGAGGGAGCTGATTTTCGATGTTATCCAGGAGGCGGACGGCGGGTTTGTTGCCGAGGCCATCGGAGAGGGTATCTTCACGCAGGCCGATAGCTGGGACGAACTGAAGGCCAACGCGCGGGAGGCGGTTCACGCCTACTTCTTCGACTCGGCCCCGCCCGCTTCGATCCGGCTGCGGCTGGTGCGCGACGAAGTGCTGGCCGTGGCATGAAGCTGCCGCGGGATCTGAGCGGTGAGGAGCTGGTGAAGCACCCTTGCCGGCGCTGGGATTACCGGCAGATCCATCAGGTCGGCAGCCACGTGATTCTCGAGACCGATCGGCCCGGTCATCAGCGCATTGCCGTTCCGGAACATCATCCGCTTCGAGTGGGCACACTGAACGCTATCCTCTCTGCCGCTGCCTCGCACAAGGGCGTGACGAAGGAGGATGTTCTGAAGGGCATCTGATTCGGTTTCGATTTCGATGCGCGAACTGTGGAGAGGTGGGAGGCTTGGGGTTCGATGCGCCCATCCTTCCGCAAAGAACGCGGAAGGATGGGGCACCCGGCGAAATTCTACGCCGCGCACGGATTCATCCAGCTGCAGGAGTCCATGCGCCTGATCCTGCCGATGCAGACAATTGCCGCCCTGTTTTCGTTCTAGCGTAGAATTGAACATGAATCGGGGCCGTGCACGTCACGGCCCTGAGCACGATGATCATCCTCGACCCAGATCTGGACCCCGACCCCGCGCCCAAGGCAACTATGGCGAAGCGGTCCGGTGCCTCCGTCCCAAAGCCCAAATCCAAAGCAAATCCAAGCGATATTCAGCTTCTCTCCGCGCGCACCCTGTCCCGTTTTCTAGCCGCCGCGCAAACAGCCATGCGCCTCAAGGGCCAGGTCACCGTTCTGCTCACCACAGACGCAGCCATCCGCAAGCTCAATCGGCAATTCCGCGGCAAAAACAAAGCGACGGACGTGCTTTCGTTCCCGGCGGAAGGCCCAGGCGCCGAAGGCATAGCCGGCGATCTGGCCATCAGCGTCACCACGGCCCTCAGTCAGGCAGCCGAGCAAGGACATTCGCTTTCGACCGAGATCAAAGTGCTGGTCCTCCACGGCCTGCTGCATCTTGCCGGATACGACCATGAAGTCGATGACGGCAAAATGGCGCGACGCGAGCGCAAACTCCGCGCCCAACTGAAACTCCCGCAAGGCCTCATCGAGCGCGCGACCGCGTCGACATCGCCATCTTTGAAAGGGCACGACTTTAGTCGTGCCGCAAAGTCTCCCAAAAGAGTCTCGGCTTTAGCCGTTGAGGGAATGCCAAGGGCTAAAAAGACCTTCCCTCGGGGGCTAAAGCCCAATAACTCTGCCTTCATCCCAGCGGCACGGCTAAAGCCGAGCCCTTTCAAAGCAGCATTGAAACCAAATCCCGCCGCCAAGGCCAAACGCCCATGAGTCCCCTCGCAATCCTCATGGTTTTGCTGCTGGCCGTGGTTGAAACGCTGGCCTCCTACATCAACCGCGTCTACGCCGAGTTCGGCAAAATCCTCACCCACGAAATCGAAGAGAATCTCGACGCGTGGGAAGAACTGATCGAGCCGCAACTCGGCCTCAGCCGCGAACACGCCGCCATCTCCGCCGCGGTGCTGCAACAGCTCGCGCTCGGCATCATCGCTCTCGAATTCGGCGCCGTCCTCTTCGATCGCGCCCCCTATCTCGCCCGCCCCACCTATCCCGAAATCATCCAGGCCGTTCTCGTCGTAGTCTTGATCGTCGTCTTCTGCAACCAGGTTCTGCCCTCCATCCTCTTCAATCGCACCAAGGGCCGCTGGGTCAGGCGCATCGTATGGCCCATCCGCCTTCTGCTGTGGCTCATGACGCCGATCACCGTGTTTGTGCGCTTCTTCTTCTCGGTGGCATCCCTTGCGGAGACGCCGGTGAGCGACGAAGAAGAATCCGCAGTCGATGTGGAAGCGCTGCTCGAAGCCGGTGAAGAAGAGGGCATTCTCGAAGAGAACGACATCGACCTGGTCCGCAGCGCCGTAGAGTTTGGCGACAAGCTGGTGCGCGAAGTCATGACACCGCGCCCAGAGGTCTTTGCCGTCCCCGCCTCCATCACGCTGGAAGAATTCCTGGAGCAGTTGCGCGAGCACAATTTCTCTCGCGTCCCCGTTTACTTCGGCACGCTCGATAACGTGACCGGCATCGCCTTCGCGCATGACCTGTTGCAGATCACCGACGAAGAAGCCCGCACCCGCACTGTTGCCACCATCGAGCGCGAAGTGGCTTTCGTTCCTGAAACCAAGCGCGGTTACGAGCTGCTCCGCGAAATGCAGCGCGAGAAGCAGCACATGCGCATCGTGATCGACGAATACGGCGGAGTCTCCGGCCTCGTGACTATCGAAGACCTGCTCGAAGAAATTGTCGGCAACATCCGCGACGAGCACGAAGAAGAGACGGCCATCGAAACACCCCAGCGCGAGCCCAACGGCGTGTGGCTCGTCCCCGGCAGCTTCCCCGTCGGTCAACTGGCCGACCTGTTCGGGGAACCCATCGAGCCCGGTGAAGCCTACGAAGCCACAACCCTCGGCGGGCTGGTCAGCGAGATCGAAGGGCGCATCCCCCTGGCCGGCGAAGTAGTTCTATTGGAGCCCATCGGCCTCCGCATGGAGATAGTAGCCTCCACCGACCGCCGCGTGGAGCGCCTCCGCGTATTCCCCCCGGCCATCGTAAAACACGAGTCGTTGTGACCGTCGCCAGAAGCTCCGTGCCCCATCCTTGCGACTCTTTTCTGTCGCAAGGGTGGGAGACCGCGAACCTCTCAATTATCCCTTCCGCAACCATCGACACGCATATCGCAGCAGCCTTCCCCCCGCCAATCCGCGATAATAGAAGGACAGGAGTATTGTCCCTTTGAAATCCGGATTTGTCGCAATTCTAGGCCGCCCCAACGCCGGCAAAAGCACGCTGCTCAACGCCCTCACCGGTGAAAAAGTAGCCATCGTCTCCGCCAAGCCGCAGACCACCCGCAACCGCATCGCCGGGGTCGTTGAAGTGGAGGCGATCAAAGGCGTGCATCCCGCGGCGCAAATTGTCTTTGTCGATACTCCCGGTATTCACAAGCCCGGCTCCCATCTGGACCGCCGCATGTTGCAGGAAGTCTACGAAGCGCTGGAGACGCGCGATGTAGTCCTCGTGCTCATGGACGCCACGAGACGCGTGCAGTTGGAGAAAGCTGCGGAGCCGACAAAAGAAGCAGGTCCTTCGACTGCGCTGCGCTCCGCTCAGGATGACAGCTCTTTATTGGCCGCTCAGGATGACAGGGTTGTTTTGGACTCCAAGCACGAGCGAACCAACTGGGCCAGTGAGGATGAGTTTCTTTTTGGGTTGATTCGGAAGGTGGATTGCCCCGTCTTCCTCGTACTCACCAAGATCGACCTCGTCCCCAAAGATCATCTCCTGCCCTTGATCGACACCCTCACAAAGCAATTCAACTTCGCACAGATCATCCCCATCAGCGCCCGCAAGCGCGACAACCTCGACCTGCTGGTAAGCAAGATTATCGACGCGCTCCCCAAGGGCGAGCGCTACTACCCTGCCGATCAATACACCGACCAGCCCCAGCGTTTCATGGTAGCCGAACTCATTCGCGAGAGCATCCTGGTCGAGACGGGCGAAGAAGTCCCCTACGCCTCAGCCGTGGTGATCGAGCGATTCGAAGAGCCCAAGCCGTTTGTGCCGCGCAAAAAGGGAGCAGTCCCAGCGCGCCCGCCGCTCACCCGCATCGCCGCCGCCATCTATTGCGAACGCGACGGCCAGAAGGCGATCCTCATCGGCAAAGGCGGAGCAAAGCTGAAGGAGATCGGCACCGGAGCACGAAGGAAAATCGAGTCGCTGCTCGGCACGCGCGTCTATCTGGAGCTTCATGTAATCGTCGAACCCAATTGGCGCGAATCGAAAAGTTTCGTCGAGTCGCTTGACTGGCGGAACCAATTGGAGCGCCTGGGCGTAGATCAAATCACGAATCGGAACCCGGACGAGGAGAAATAGCCCGCGATTCAATTCATCCCACCAATTCTGTCATCCTGAGCGACCGTAGCGCAGCGAAGGGAGTCGAAGGACCTGCTTCTTCTTTTTTCAACATCGGATCATCGCACCAGTTCCGTATCAGAACAAGCGCACGACCCACACTCGTTTCCGTCGACACGTTTTCTTTTTCTGCTCTAAACTTGGGACAAGCATGAAGATCGTTGAGCGAGCGCCAAAGTCGACCGAGCGGTTCATCCTAAGCGCGCTGGTGGTTCTCTGCCTGTCGACCATCTCCCTCGCCGCACAAAGGCCATCGACCGCCGCGCCCCAACCAACAGCCGCCCCTGCTACAGGTATCCCAGACAGAATCCACGGCGCCATGCTCCTCGACGGGCCATGGCGTTTTCAGGTTGGCGACGATCCCCGCTGGGCCGACCCTGCATTCGACGACTCAACCTGGCCAACCATGGTTCTCAGCAAGCCGCTTACCGAGCAAGGCTACGAATCCTACTCCGGCTATGGCTGGTACCGCCTGCGATTGCAGCCGCAGCAACTCGCCCAGTTCAGCAAACTCCCCAGTGATCCGCAGACCGATCTTCTCGTTACCGGCAACAGCATCGCGCAGTTCGATGTATTCATCAACGGCATCCTATCCGGGCGTACCAAGGGCATGTCGGACCGTCCGGACATGTATCAATCCCCGCCGCTGATCGCGCATCTCACCAACCCCGCCGCGGATGGCACCATTGTTCTCGCCATCCGAACATGGGCCAGTCCCCGCACCATCATTGCCCGCGGGCTGCTCGACAAGGTTGAACTCGGCGCGCAAGACGACATCGCGGAAAGGCTCGATGCGGCCACGGATCGCCACTGGGATCGGCAGTTGATTGCCGGCATCCTGGTCAGTTTTCTATTTCTTTGCGTGTCCTTGCTCGGAGCCACGCTCTACCTGGCCCAGCGCACGCACTCGGAATATCTGTGGCTCGCGTTGCTTTGTCTCTCGGTGTCGTTCATGGGCACCGGCGAAACGCTCTTCGGCCTTGCGCTGTTGCCGTACTCGATCTTTCTTGTGCTCAACCTTTGGACAGGCCGCATCTTCATGGCCGTCACACTTGAGTTCGTGCTTCGCTTTACCGCCAGCGAGAATAGAAAAATCGTTCGCACTGTCCAGATATCCGTGCTCCTGCTTCCCATTCTCTATTTGGTCCACCTCGATCAAATCTACGAATATCTCTCCGTCTCCGCTGAAGTTGTCTTCAGCATCCTGGTTACCGTGCTGCTCTTCCGCGCCTGGCGTAAAGGCCGCCCTGACGCCGGAGTGATGCTGCTGCCCTTCTTCCTTGCGTCCACGGCAGATTCAACCGGCACCGTTCTCGATTACCTCGCCGGCAAGCATTGGATTCCCGAAGAGTTCGCCTTCCATCAAATCCACTTCGGACCTATTGAATTTCCCATCAGCACCGCTACCTATGCGGTCTTCCTCGCCAGCCTGCTGGCCGTCATCTTCTATCGCTTCATCCATGTCAGCCAGGACGAGCAGCGCTCCGCTGCCGAAATCGAAGCCGCGCGCAGCGTCCAGGCCATGCTCATCCCCACCAAGCTGCCCTCCAACCACAACTTCATGCTGGAGAGCGCCTATCTGCCCGCCAACGGCGTGGGTGGCGATTTCTTTCAGGTTCTCCCGCTCAAAGACGACTCCATGCTTATCGTCGTTGGCGACGTAAGCGGCAAAGGCCTTCAGGCCGCCATGAACGCCAGCACATTGGTCGGCGCACTGCGCAACGAGCTGTCGCACGACCCAGCCACCGTGCTCAACAATCTCAACCACGTCCTGGTTGGCGCGGGCACCTTGCCGGGTTCCGCCGAAAAAACTGTGATCAGCTTCGCCACCTGCGTCTGTGCCCGCGTCTATCCAGACGGCACCATGACTATCGCCAATGCAGGCCATCTGAGCCCCTACCGCGACGGCCGCGAACTGGAACTGGCCGCCGACTTGCCCCTCGGCGTTATCCCCGATATGCATTACCAGCAGGCCACCTTCCAGCTCAACGTCGGCGACAGGCTCATCTTCCTCTCCGACGGAGTTGTCGAAGCCGCCAACGCGCAAGGCGAACTCTTCGGCTTCGAGCGCACCCAGCAGGTCAGCAACGAGTCCGCCCGCTACATCGCCCAGACCGCCAAGCACTTCGGCCAGAACGACGACATCACGGTAGTCTCCATGTACTTCGCCGCCCGCACCACCCACCCCTCAGCCCGCAAGGAACCGCTCCGCGTTTGAGCAGGACGTATCCAGTCATCGAATACAAATTAATTCAAACGGGAAACGAGACCAGGCCGTTCGTGCTGCGTCTTAAGGGATGAGTCCTTGCATTTCATTTACAGCAACCTGGCTCGCGATGCGAGTTACATCTGCAATGAACTCCGTACCGGATCTGCCACAAAAGCGCCGTGCCCCGTCCTTGCGATTTTTTCCTATCGCATGGGCGGGAAACCTCAACCCTAAACCAGCCTCGTTCATGAGGAGCGGATACTCATCTCCCGGCACTTCTATGAAGAAAACGACAATGTTCAATCGTCACCCGGTTATCGCCGCAATCGTCGTGCTCGCTTCATGCGCGTTGGCTCAGGCTCGCGCCCAAGAAATCACCGCCGACACCAAGGTCACCCGCGCCGACATCCAAACATGGTTAAACAGCGGCGATCCCCGCCTGGTCGCCTGGGGCGCATACTTCGCCCGCGTTAACGCCGACGACCAAGCCACACCCGCCATGCTGAATCTCGCGGAGAACTGGACACCTCCCGAGAGCGATCGCGACGAAGCAGGCAGGGCAGAGATCAACGCCATGTCCGATGTCCTGGACACACTCATCGTGCGTAATAAAAATGTGCCCCCAGTTGCTCTCTCCGCCATAGCGTCCTCGTTCCCCAATCAGTCCGCAATCCTCGCATCCAGGCTCCCTATCAGCGAAGCAACGCCTCTGTTGCTCACCTGGTATGACATGCGAAACAGCGAACATCCTTCTCCGTTTCCACGCATCGCCGCCATGCTGCTCAGCAAAGCTCCTCCGCCCGGCTTCGCCGCCAGCGTGTTAGCCGAGTCGGAAGAAACCCTGCATGTCACAGTCGTGAGCGGAAACTACGGAGTTGGTGGTGGCCTTGGCTCCTCGGGTGGTTGCGGAGATGGAGGGGGTGGTGCGCCCCAAACAGGTTGGCCGCCACTTTTCTTCTATGGAATTGAAGAAAACGCGCCCCACAGTCATAACCCGGTGTTAGTGCGAGCCGGTGGAGACACAATCACCTACGTCCGCATCGACCAGCACACGGGCTGGGGCTCCTGCTTTTATCCTCATCCGCTCACAGCGTCCACGCGCGTACATCTTGTAGTGCAGATGCTTGGCGGAGACACAAAGAAGATTCCCTGGGCCGTCGAGCGTCAAGACTCCATCACCTATGAAAGCGACAGCCAGTTTCTCCGCGAGTTACAAGACCGCGTGACTCAGGAAGAAGATCAAATGCGCGAGACTGCAAGGGATCTATACGTGAGGGGCTTTTTGACCGGGGACGAAGCCGATTCCGTCCGCCCCAAACTCGTCGTGACAATTCTCGACGATCGAAAAGCCGGCAGCCCACCGCTCCCACAACCAGAAACCCGCGACCCGCGCACGTCCGCGAACTTCATTAAGCCCTAAGCCCCGCGCACCTTTCCCCGCCCATTCGTCTTCACCGCGTACATCCGTGTATCCGCCGTGCCGATAATCGAATGGACAGTCAGCCCATCGTTCGGAGCACCCGCCAAACCCACACTTGCGCTCACTCTCAGCTTCAGTCCCGGCCGGATGCGGAACCGTGTTTCCATTAGCGCGTTCAGCATCTCCGTGCAGCTCGCCTGTGCATCCTCAACGCTGGTTTCCGGCATCAGCACCACAAACTCGTCGCCGCCGTAGCGGAAGCAGAGGTCGCGTTTGCCGCTCAGCTCCCGGAGCCGCCGCCCCGTGCGCGCCAGCAACTCGCTGCCCACCAGGTGCCCGTGCGCGTCGTTGACCAGTTTGAAGCGGTCCAGGTCAAGAAAAGCCAGGCTCACCGGCACCCCAAACCGCGTACATCGCTCCAACTCCCGGCCCAGCACGTCGTAGAGATGGCGGGAATTGTAGAGTCCCGTGCAGTCGTCGGTAATGCTCAATTGCTGAATCCGCGCCACGTCGTGTGCGTTCTCAATAGCGATAGCCGCGTGATCCGCCAGAATATGCAGCAAGGCGATCGTGTAGTCGGTCATGCGGTCGGCACGCGGGTTAAAAATCTGGATCACGCCGTGCGTTCCCTTGCGTCCGCGCAGCGGCATCGCAATGACTGACCGAACCCGTTGCGGGTTGCCGGGTTGTTCTCTGCCCAGCCTTGGATCGTCCACGGTTTCAGGAACAATCAGCGACTCGCCGTGTTGCGCCACCCAGCCGGCCACGCCCTCGCCCACCTTCACGCGCAGGCCGCTCAGCGTCTCCTGCTCCCCACCCGCGGCAAGCGCGTAGTAGAGCTCCTGTCTGGGTTCGTCCAGCATCAGCAGAGTCCACAGCTCCGCCTCAATGGTTCGCTCCATGTGTTCGAGGATGGTGCGCAGAATCGTATCCAGGTCGAAGCTCGATGTAAGCGAGCGCGTCAACTGATGGAAGACAAGCAGATCTGCGAGCGGGATCCGGTTTGCCGTTCCGTTTGTCATTGATTGGCCCAAATTGAAGGGGAGAAACTTGAGAGCATTCTGTCACAACCGGCCGGAGAAGCGAAAGATAATATTGAACTACCGCCGTTCCAGCGCGCAGCCGGATTTCGCGCAGAGCGGACCCCACTCCCTAGCCGCCGATATGCACCATCGACCGCGAAGGCTTCAGGAATCCAGGCTCGCCGATATGATGGCGCGCTCCCTTTCCCTGAACCGTACGGAAAATGTAGGCGCGCAGTTCCTCATCCGTCTCGCCTGCCCTCAGTCGGCCGTAGAGATCGTGCTCCACCTGCGAAAAAAGGCAGGTCCGGATCTTTCCGTCAGATGTCAGCCGCACCCTGCTGCACGCCCCGCAAAACGCCTGGCTGACCGGCGCAATAATCCCGATCTCGCCGGCACCGTCCTCAAATGTGTAGCGCTGCGCCGTCTCGCTTGCCTCGCGCGCAGCCATCGGCGCCAGCGGCATCACTCGCCCAATTCGCGCGACAATCTCCTTGAGCGTCACCACAATCTCCGGAGTCCAAAGCCGCCCCTCTTCCAGCGGCATGAATTCGATAAACCGCACCACCACGTCTTCTTCGCGCGCAAACCGGGCAAAGCCCTCAATCTGGTCGTCGTTAAAGCCGCGCATCAGCACGCAGTTGATCTTCAGCGGCGTCAGCCCTGCCTCACGCGCAGCGCGAATTCCGCCCAGAACCTTCTCAAAGCTGCCGGGTACCCTCGTAATCCGCTCGAATGTCGGCGCATCCACCGCGTCCATGCTCACCGTAACGCGGTTCAGCCCCGCGGCCTTCAGTGGCGCGGCCAGTTTGTCCAGCAGGTGGCCGTTGGTGGTGAGCGCCAGGTCCAGCGGCTCGCCCGATAAGGTCTGCATTCCCGCCAGCTCCCGTACCAGGTCCACCAGTCCGCGGCGCAACAGCGGTTCGCCGCCCGTCAGCCGAACCTTGGTGACGCCCAGGTCCACAAACAGCCTGATCAGCCGCAGGTACTCGTTAATCCCGAGTTCGGGATACTGTGCCCCCACCTCCCCAGTCCGGCAGTAAACACACTTGTAGTTACAGCTGTCTGTGATGGAGACACGCAGATCGTGGATCACGCGACCGTGGCTGTCTGTCAGCCGTTGGGCCGTAGGTATCGGGGAAGGATGTAAAGTTGCAGCAGCCATCGGCACCTATAAGGTTCTACCGCATTCGGGCGGTAGGCCGGGGCTTTGGCGCCTGCGGTTCGCCCTCCGCCAAGCCGGGCTCAATCGATCCGCGGCGTACCCTTGCGCAGCGCCAGCCCGGTAATCCCAAACACCACAATAATCCCCAACGCAATAGCGAAATAGAAAGCAATCGGGTGCGCCCATCCCGGCGAGTAGGTCAGATCCTGTCCAACCCAAAGCAGCAGAATGGTGGCAATCACGGCGAATTGGCCGGCGATCACCAGCAACGTGTGGCCCAGGTCGCGCCGTTTATCCAGCGCCTCCACCTGGTCTGGAGTCAGGTTGCGCTCTTCGGGGGGAAGTAGGGAATTCGCCATCGTCATCTCTCCGTTCGGGTGACGGGTCGCGCCAATTTCCCTTGGCCTCCGTGCCCCGCCACTCACGTATTCGATTCAATCACAGGTCACAGTGCTCGCGCCAGTCCAGACCGCGTTCACCAAAACTGCTGCTTTCCTGGCGGAAAATGGCTGATCTCAGTCAGGCTCCAAGACGTAAGTTGTTTGTTTTTGCGGGCATTTCTGGTTGTTATTGATGTAACGTGATTGTTTTCATATGCATAGCAAGAATACGGGGGAGGGGTGGGGTAAATCATCGTCTGGGGTTGAATTGAGGGACTGGAGGAAACCGCGGAATTTTAGTGCTTTTGAGGCCATGAATCGATTGTTTGCGTTTCCGCGAATTAGACTGCAAACTCTGGGAAAAGATTGGAGACTGTTTCCCTGACTGGCCGCGGTTTGTCCGGGTGTTTTCGGCGCCTGCCTGCGACGGTGCTGATTACAGTGAAATCCGCCGCCCGATTCAATGGAATGCCGCCACCGAATACGGCGTAGTGCAGTCCGGCGATTGCGTAAGGAGAGGCAACAGCTTCATCCAAGCCGCGGGCGCGTGAGGTATTAATCAACCAGTAACTGCCGAGTGGCCGGTAAATCAGGCGTAACGTCAGACCGTCCAGATTTCAATTTTCCTGAGGGTGTAGACTCATGGAAACATTATCCCCAGATCGTGATTCCGGCTGCGCCTTCGCTCAAGAACGCGGCCTGAAGGTGGGCGTATATGATTGGAAAGACTTTGTTTGTCTTTGCCTTCCTTGGTTCGTTGTGTGTCGTTGGATGCGGTGGCGGCAGCACCAGCGACGTTAGCAGTGGCACCCAAGCGTCCCCCACTATCACTTCGGTCAGCGTTGCCTGCGCTCCCACAAGCATCCAGACTGGACAAACCAGTCAGTGCTCGGCAACGGTCATGGGGACCGGGGCATACAGTTCCGCGGTCACATGGTCGGCGACGGGCGGAACAATCGCTTCGTCAGGTGTCTTCACAGCAACCTCAGCGGAAAATGCGACCATCACTGCGACATCGACGGAAGACTCCACCAAGTCAGGCTCAGCAACGGTGACCATATCCGTTCCCCCCACTATCACTTCGGTCAGCGTTGCCTGCGCTCCCACCAGCATCCAGACTGGACAAACCAGTCAGTGCTCGGCAACGGTCACGGGGACCGGGGCATACAGTTCCGCGGTCACATGGTCGGCGACGGGCGGAACAATCGCTTCGTCAGGTGTCTTCACAGCAACCTCAGCGGGAAATGCGACCATCACTGCGACATCGACGGAAGACTCCACCAAGTCAGGCTCAGCAACGGTGACGATAACCGTCCCCAATGCGATCACTTCAGTCTCAATCACCTGCTCCCCAAGTTCCATCCTGACGGGCCAAACATCTCCCTGTTCGGCAAACGTAGCGGGAACTGGGACATTTAGTACCGCGGTCACCTGGTCGGCAACAGCCGGCGCGATCACTTCATCGGGCGTCTTCAGTTCCGCCGTGATTGGAACGGTGACAATTACCGCCGTTTCTACTCAGGACACAACCAAAATCGGCACCGCTGCGGTATCGGTCTCCGGTCCAAACAATCAGCTCGGGACCCTCTACGATGCATCGTCCTGGGCCTCCCTCTCCGCGTTTACAGCAAATGGGACCACCCCTGCCATCACCCCCCAGGGGCTCCTCTTTTCAGGCGGGGAAGGGACTTACACGCAAAGCCTGGATTGGAACTGGGCGACGGTCCTTCCGATGTGGGCCATAACAGCAACAATCACAGCAGGGGATATATCTGGAACCAGCTTCGGCCTTGGCCTTGGATTGCGCTCCGTAGATACCATCGACGATTTCAATGCGGTTGGGTACGTCGATTTATCAAATTCAGCAACTTCAGGTCTAGTTTACGTAGACGAATTGGGCAACAGCATGATGTTGCACGTGGCAACCTCTTCCTCCGCCCTGTCCTTCAGCGCGGGCGATACGATTCAACTGACTGTGAGCCGCAATCTCGACACAATCACGGCCACAGCGCAAGATATCACTACGAATTCTGCGACCGTGAGGGTGAGCTATCAAAATCTCTTCTCCTACGACACCGCTTATTACATATCGCCAAATCAAGGGAAATTTGCAGTTTTCAATTTTGGTGGCACTCAAACGCTGACCAGCCTTAACATCGCTTCTCAGGCCGCAACAGGCGCAGATCTAGTTTGCGTCGGAGACTCAAAGACCGTTGCTTACGGTCCGGACACCTATGCGACCGGGTGGTGTACCGCAATTCAATCTAATTTCAGCACGGTCGTTGAGGCTGGCGCCGGCGATACATCGGCTCAAGGATTGAGCACGGTGCCAGAAATTATCGCGCTGAAACCCAAGGCGGTGATCCTTAATATAGGCCGAAACGATTGCTGTTCTTCCTCTACCTACACAAACTATGCCAGCATTGTGAGCCAGCTTCAGGGAGCCGGAATCACCGTGTATCATCTCTTGCCACTGGACGAGAACAGCGGGTTGGATCAGACTCCTTTGGCAGCTTTTATCACGTCGACTTATCCGGAAGCCAACATCGTAAACGCCAACCCGGACACATCCTCCTTTGCGTCCGGGAACGTGCCAAGCGGCTGGTTGAGTCCGGATAATGTCCATCCCGGCCCAATCTTCGAGCAATCCATTGTTCAGCAGGTATTGCAATTCCTGACACCCGTGCCACAACAATCTAACTACGCACCCGGTGTTGCGCCAACTCGACGGGCACAAAATCTTCCCTAAGATCCAGGGCGGAAGATGAATGCGAAATACGAGGGAAATGTCTTCCCGTTCAGGGGGCCTGGTGATGACTCGAACGCAAGCGGAGCCGGGGCAGTACTCGACTGGTATTGAGTTCTGCCTGGTTTGTCGCCAAACCGGCGGTACCCATCGGTAAACACTTAATCGTTGGCACTGGCCTCCAGTTGCGGAGCGGCAGACTTGCTGTCATGGAAAGGCTGTCCGGTGGCGGCATTCGGCTATATTGGATTGCAGCATAACGTTGTATCCAGCATTACGCGCCATGCCTGGCGCACAAAGAGAGACGGCCTGCGAGTAGCTCACAGACCGTTTTTTATCGAAGAATTCCTCTCTAGTACGATGACCGTTTGGATTGGTAGTCTCCCAGGTCTCACAAGCGAGATCCTTCGACAAGCTCAGGACAGGCTCTGAGGCACCCGACCGTTCTCCTTCATCGAAGAATTCCTCTCTAGTTTCTTGAGGGGAATATGCCGAACATGCAAATCGAATACTGTAACCCCTGCGGCGCGAACGCGCGAAGATCCGGCAGCGCAAAGTCGGTGGTCCCATCCCCGCCAAAGGTCGTTCCGAGGATCGAGAAAAGAGCCGTATCTTGCGAAATCGGAAGCAGGCTCCCATCCGCAGGTGTCCAACTGCCACCGGCGACACCGCCCGTGGTGCCATATCCGTTCACGCTGAGAATAATATCGCCGATATAGCACTGGCCAGAGCTGCCTACAAAATCTTTATTGTTGTAGCCGCTTGTTCCCAGCTGATTCGAGATTGCCTGGAGATTCGCAGGAATCGTGCCTGGAGCACCCTGCGGTCCAACTGGTCCCTGGACGCCAGCAGGTCCTGTGGGTCCAGCCGGCCCTATCGGTCCAACCGCACCAGACGCTCCTGCTGCTCCAGCCGGCCCTATCGGTCCTGCCGCTCCAGTTGGCCCCGCTGCTCCGGCCGCGCCCGCCGGCCCTTGTGCGCCCGGCTGTCCTGCCGGCCCAACCGACCCTTGTGCGCCGACAGCTCCCGGAGGCCCCGCTGGCCCGGCAGCACCTTGAGCTCCCTGAGCTCCTGTTGCACCCTTTGGCCCTGCGGTACCTGCCGGCCCCTGCGGGCCCATCGGTCCAGCAGGCCCTTGAATACTCCATGAATCGAAATGCTCGTGCGGCCGGCAGTCACTCGCCGAATTCACGATCCGCGTGATTCCATCGAAATTGCCCACGCAGGCGTCGATCACAGTTCCCGCATGCGACTGCTGCGCACCCATCGCCGTCAGCATCGCCAGCGTTATCCAGCCCAAACTCATCCATCTCCTGGTTGTCGATTGCATCGGTATAGCCGCCATTCCAACTCACCCTTTGGTTGAGCCCTGGGGGATTCCGACTTCGGCATGAGCCGAAATTCGGTAAGGGCTCGTCGACCACCCTTGCGGGCGCTGTCTGTTGTAAGGTGGCTGGCGCGTGGCTTTTGTGACGCTTCCGCGAAAGCATTTCTGGCAGAGGATTATTCCTGCTCGGAAGGCGGTCGGCCCTGGCTCAGGTTCTTGACGAATTCATAAAGCACCTGGGGGCCTTCGCCGGAGATTGCCTCGCCCGGATGCGCGCCGGCCTTCATCCATGCAAAGAGAAATAGCAGGGGAATCCAACCGCGGGAATCGTGTTCGAGTTCAGCCCCGATGCGGTTGAGGGCACGGGAGAAATAGAGTGGCATAGGAACTGGGTCGCACTTGAGAGTAGCTGGATCGTAGCAGTGTTCAGGCGGAGAAGTGACCAGGTACTCGCGGCAGATGAGGGGACGGAACGGGTGAATGGAACAGGACTCATCTTCCAGAAAGGGGCATGGAACCCGCTGATAAAGATACTCAAGGGCCAATTTTCTGGCGGATTCGGTTTCAGCGAGCCACTCTTCGTTGACCATCCGGTCAATCAGTCCGGCAGAAGCGAGTTTGCGAAGTGCCGAATCGAAGCGATGGCGAAGTTCCTGCTGGCGAGCCTCGGGAAGCGTTCGAATCCACGCAACCAACGCCTCAGCCTCAAAGATACTGATCGGCACCATCTGGCGGCAGCACGCTCCGCAACCGGCCTTGCAGGATATGGTGCGGCCGACCTGGTTCAACTGGGAACCGACGCCGGCAATCAGTGAATCGTCAATGGCCTGGAGAACGGGCAAAATCTGGGTCAGGTTCGTTCGGCCGGCAGGGACCGTTGCCGTGGCAGTGAATTTACCCGCGTCAAGGCCAATGGTGAATTCAACTGTTACTGTTTCCCGGGTCTCGGAGGGCAGCTCGTCCATAGGTCAGCATTGTAACGAAGCTGGGAAAGGATTGCTCGAAGGGTTATTTCGATGATGCGAATTCAATCCCCGCCCTCCCTCTTGCCAGGCCACTCCAAGTTAGCAGACCGCCATCCCATTCAAGCCGTTTCAAGCCATGAATTAGCCTGAAAACCGGACTCCGGCCAGTCGCCCTTTCTTCTTTGGGCAGAAACCTTTGCGAAAGTATTGGCTATGCTGTCCAATCCCGGTTTATTATGTGTTGAACCTATCTCCGACCCCAGAACAGAAATTTGGCTAGCATGGATGCAGGCACAACAGTCACGCAAATTGGCAAGTACCCCGTCCTGGGCATCCTCGGCGTTGGCGGGATGGGCGTTGTTTACCGCGGACTGGACAAGTCCGTCGGCCGGGAAGTCGCCATCAAGACCTTGACCGAGGCTACCGAAGAGCTGCGTCAGCGCTTCCTGCTTGAGGCCCGGTCGGGCATCCTGAACCATCCCAATATTGTCACGGTCTATGACTTCGGCGAGCAGGATGGCAATCCTTACATCGTCATGGAGTTTGTCCCTGGGGACTCGCTTGAGAATCTTCTGCGCACCGGGCGTCAGTTTTCTCTTATCGAGAAACTCGATATCATCCGCCAACTCTGCCTCGGTTTGGGGTATGCCCACCAAAAGGGAGTTATTCATCGCGACATAAAGCCGGCCAACCTGATGGTGCAGCCGGATGGAAATATCAAGATCGTTGACTTTGGAGTTGCCCGGCTTGAGAAAGCCTCCGGGCACACCCAGACCGGCATGGTTATCGGCACCTTCCATTACATTTCGCCGGAAAGACTTCTGGGCAAGCCCGCGGACGGAAGAGCCGATATATGGTCTGCCGGTGTCATTCTCTATCTATTGCTGACTGGGCGGTTGCCATTTCCCGGCGACGACCCAGCGACCCTGCACCGGGTTGTCCGCGAACCGCAGGACCCGCTTTCGGCCTTTCTGACCGATTATCCGCCAGCCCTTGACCACCTGATTAACACCGCCTTGGCAAAGAGCCCGTCCGATCGATACGAGACGGCCGAGGACATGGCCACCGATATCGAGAACATCAACGAAGGCCTGAAGCGCGAGCATGTGACTCTTGCACTCAGAGGCATGCAGCCCATGATTGAATTGGAGCAGTGGACCAGCGTCAGGCCGGTGTTGCTCGATCTCCAGCGCCTCAACCCCAAGAACACGGAAGTCAAAAAGCTCCTGCGCGACGTTCAGGAGAAGCTCTCGCGGCAGCAGAAAACGGTGCAACTCCGGCAGCTCTTATCGGATGCCGAGGAAGCCGTGCTCTCGCAGCGCTATTCAGAGGCGCTGGACATCTACAACCAGGCCCTGGAAATCGATCCGGTCAATCCCGAGCTAAGCGAGAAGATCGAACATACCCGCCAGTTGAAAGAGAAGGCGGAGAAGGTGGCGCTGCTCCTCGAGCAATCTCGAGAGGCACGCAAACGCGCCGACTTCAATACGGCGAGTCAGCTGATCGATCGGGCTCTTCAAATCGACGAGCGCAATACGGATCTTCGCAACGAGCGCGCAAGGATTGTTCAGGATGTCGAAAAGGCAAGCCGTGAACGCAACCTGAGACAGTTGAGCGAGTCCGCCAGAAATCAGTTGTCTGCCCGCCAATATACGGATGCCATTCAAAGTTTGCGATCGGCTCTGGAGATTGACCCAACGGATGCTGAGACACAGCGGCTGTTCCAGGAAGCAATCGACCGGCAGGAGGAGCAGCGGCGTCGCAAGATCATAGACCAGATTGTGGCGGAGATCTCGGAATGCATCGCTTCGGAGGATCCGGAGCGTGCGCTTGTTCTGATCCAGCGGGCGCAGGAACGCCTCCCCGGTGAAGCCGTGCTGCTGAAGTTGAAGGCCGATGCGGAAGCAAAGCAGCAGGAGAAAGCCGTCAGAAACCTGGTCGAAACGACCACGCGGGATGTTTATAACATTCTGGCGACCAACCCCCACCAGGCTCTGGCCATCGTCCATCAGGCTTTACAGCAGGTGCCTGGGGAAGCCAACCTGATTGCTCTTGAGGCAAAGGTCGGCGAACAAACCCGGAAGGCCCAGACTGAGGAACGGAAAACTCAGTTCCTCAAGCAGGCACAGGCGGCGCTGGAAGCCAGACAATTCGATCAGGCAATTCAAACTCTTGAGACCGCGGCAATTGAGTGCGGTGAGAGCCAGGATATTTCTTCACTGATGAATTATGCGCGGGAGACGAAGCGCAAGGTTGAACTGAGCCAGTTGGCGGCTAACGCCATGCGTGAGGCGCAACCGCTCATCGCCGCCGGGCAGTTTGAAGCTGCCATCAAGATCCTGCAACCCGTCGCTCTGGAAACCTCCGATCAGGCCGTTGACCAACTGCTGCGCAAAGCCACCGCCAGCCAGGCCGAGTTGACCCAGCGCATCGATGCTGTGTTGTCTCGCGCCCAGGCGTTGGGCGAAGGCAATCTCGAACCGGCAATCCAATTGCTCTCCGGCCAGCCGCCGGAGATTCAGCAGAATCCGCGCGTGGTTCAATTGCGTGCCAAACTGGATTCGGCCAAAGACCAGCTGCGCATCAGAACAGAACAGGAGCGCGCCAAACAGCAGCAGGAACTCGCCAGACAAGAGCAGGAGCGAGAAAAGGAGCGCATAAGGCAAGAGAAGGAACGGGAACAGGAGCGCGTACGCCAGGAAAAGGAACAAGAGAAGGAACGGGCAAGGCAAGAACAGGAACGGGTAACAGTCGAGGCCATTCGACTGGCCGCCGAGGCACTCCAGAAACAAGACCTGCGCAATGGCATCAATGCTCTGCAAGCGGTTCGCAAGACCTATGGTGACTCCCCAAGAGTCTCCTCCGCAATCGCGGATTACGTGAGCCAACGCGGTCAGATTGCCAATCGATTACTCACTGCGGCAATCGAATCGGCGACGCAATCCATTCAGAAGGAAGAACGCAAAGTAGCCATCGAAGCTTTGGGCAGCGTTTCAAGTGTTGCCGAATTTGCGGACTCCGGGCTGCAATCCAACTTGAAACGTCTCGCCAAAGAGGCTTCGAAGGCTCCTCCCAAAAAACCGGCAAAGCCCGTCACGGACGCGACCAATGTCGCCGCTGCTTCATCGCAGGCAGCCGCTCAGACTGCTACAACCGGTTCCGGATTCCCGAAGGGCATTTTGTTTGGTGGCCTGGCCGTTGTGGTGCTGGCTGGCGGCGGCACTGCATATTGGTTCCTGCGCCCTGCGCCTGCCGCTCCCGTTGGCGCTCTGCAAATCTCAGCAACTCCCTACGGTGAAGTAGTCAGCATCACTTCGGATAAAGGAAAGGCAGTTCCCCTCCCCGCCGGCGATCATTGGACGCCGATGCGCGTCGAAGGCATGGCGGCCGGCTCATACACAGTGGTCGTGAAGGGTGCCGATGGCAATACGCAGACCCAGTCATGCGGCGCGGCGCAAACTCCACAGGTATGCAACATCCCACTGCAACCGATCGACGACAAAACGCTCGACGAAATCGTCGGAGGGTCAAAATGAAACTGCTGCGAATCATTGGCATCGTCTGTCTCATGCTCTCCGCAGTTCCCATGCGGGCGCAGTCCGAAGACAAGCCCAAGAAACAGGCCAAGGATCTCTACGAGAAGGCAGCGAAGGAAGGCAGCGACCACGCCCTCCAAGTGAAAGACTCGTGCCAGGCCGCGCAGTTGCAGCCCAAGGAGAAGAAGTACTCAGACGCGTGTAATGGATATCGTGCCGCACTGGTTCACGACGATGAAGCCGCACTCGCAAGTGCTCTTCTCGCCTACCAGAGCCACGACCTGGAAAAAGCGGAAACGCTGGCCAGCAAGGTTTCCGGCACCGACCCAAAGCTGCTCAGCCAGGCAAAAGTAGTCCTGGACGCGGTGAAGAACGAAAAGTCTTCCGCAATGGCTGTGGCTGAGATAAAAGCGGCCTGGGAGAGGGGTGACTTCAACTCCGTAACGACGCTGGCCCCCACCATGACTACGCAGGCTTCAAAGGCAACTGCGGACCTCTACGTCAAAGACGTGAAGCTGTACAACGATTACATCGATGCGGCCAACAAAGCCCAGAATGACAACCCTCAGCACGCAATCGAAATTCTCGGCTACGCGTATACCCTGAATGCCCACGGACCCGTCGACGTCAAGGCGAGGATTGCCGAACTCCAAAACGCCATCGCGGCAAAAAGCAACTCCAAGTTTTTTGACGGTAAGAACGGCGCCCCGAAGACCGGCCCCGGAGCCACACCCGCAACCCCGCCCAACGCGGATACCGTCGCCAAGGTGAACAAGCTTCTAACCGATGCGCGCGCTGCGGAGAAACAAGGCAATCCCACCGCTGCTCTCAGCAGCTACGGTGAGGTCCTGAAGCTTCAACCTGACAACAAGGAAGCGCAGACTCACTCCGCAACGCTCGAAGCCACGATCAAATCCGATCCCGCGGCTGCCACGAGTGAACTCAAATCGGCAATCCGCGCCTTTTACCAGGGACAATTCGACGATGCGCGCACTGCCCTGATGGACTATCTTGCATCTCCGCAGACCGCTCAGAATCCGGGTGCGGCAAACTTCTATCTCGGTGCGGCACTCATTGAGCGCGCCCTGCTCAGGACCCCGCAAGCGCAGTCGAAGGGTCCTTCGCAGGAAGGAATCTTCTTTTTCAAAGAGGCCCGCAAAGCTAACTACAACCCGGTGCGTGCGTACGTTTCACCCTCGTTGCTGAAGGTCTGGGACTCCATCGGCCAGTAGCCATAAAAGCTGACCTGTTCAAGGTACTGCTAGAACCCCTTCCCTAGCTGGCTCACGGCCTGCTGCGCCGATTGCTGCGCAGCCTGCGAGGCCTGCTGTGCCTGGTTCTGTGCCTGACTCGCCGTTTGCTGCACCTGTTGCGCCGCTTGCTGAGCCTGTTGCTGTGCTTGCTTCGCGGCCTGTTGCGCCTGGGACGCCGCCTGTTTAGCTTGTGTGAGGGCCTGTTGAGCCGCTTGCTGGGCCCCTTGCTTGGCTTGGTTGACCGCCTGCTGCCCCTGCTGCTCCGCTTGCTGAGCCGCTTGCTGAGCCTGTTGGACGGTCTGCTGCGCCTGCTGCTGAACTTGCTGCGCCGCTTGTTGCGCCTGCTGCACAGCCTGCGCTCCGGCCTGTGCGCACTGTTGGACTTGCTGTTCGGCCTGATTCAACGCCCCTTGAGCCGCGGCTTTCGCCTGGCCTACCGCCTGGTTCACTGCCTGCTGTGCCTGCTGTACGCCCTGTTGAGCCTGCTGCAAGGCCTGTTGTGCCTGCTGAGCGACCTGTTGCACCGCCTGCTGCGCCTGTTGCACTGCCTGTTGCCCAGCTTGCTGTGCCTGTTGCACAGCCTGCTGCGCTTGCTGCGCGACCTGCTGTGCAGCTTGTTGCACCTGGTTGACTGCGTCTTGGGCACCCTGCGCTGCCTGGTTGACAGCCCCTGCGGCTGACGACAAAGCACCACCGGCTGCGCTGGACAACGAACTCGCATCCGGCACTGCCGGACTCGGTGTAGCTGGACTCGATGCAACTGGACTCGGTGCGGGAGCACTGGCCGCCGGTGGAGCGCCCGCCGCCACTTCAGCCACACTGGCAGCCAGCCCACCCAAAACCCCACCCAGGCCACCCATGCTCGGCACTGGTATCCCAACCTCGCCAATGATGCAGGTCGGTGAGCCCAACATGATCATTCCGCCATGTGCGGTGGGATCCATCAATCTTGCCGCGGGAAGAAAGTTGATCATCACCCCCAGCGAGCCCATGACGATAATGTCGGGCGGACCGACGCATGTGGCCATACAAGTTACCGTCGCGGCAGGCAGAAAATCTATAAGCACCGTGGGGACGCCCGGGGGTAGAATTGGACCTCCAACATGAGGGACCAATACTGTGACCATCGGGCACACGTGCATATCCGTGACTCGTGCTGCTGGCGGCATCGGTTTCTCTCCTCTCCTGCTCTAACTTCCAAACCTCTCCCGGTTTTCTAGCTCGCCTGCGATGGACCGATTCGCAATCCTCTTACAAAAGCGTCGTAGTCCTGCCGCACTGCGCTGAGTTGAGCTTCCAAGGCTGTCAGCGTTACGATCCCCACCCAGCGTCCAACCCGCGCGTAGGTTTGGGCATGCAGCATGTTGCCGGCCGTGTCCAATCTATGTCGAACGAACAGCAAGTACGCCTCTTCCGCACCCGCAAATGAAATCACCTTGGGCCCCGCACACTTCACTTCTTTCAGGCGGCTCTCAATCAGCTTCATCTGCTTTTCGATATAAGCCGCCATCCCGCTCTCTTCATCGAGCGCATCTTGCCCCACTCCGACACTTGCGACGATCGCTCCTGCTACCGCGCTCATCTGTTTTATGCCGAATCCCGCGATATAGATCCATCCGGCCGGCATCGCGGTAACAGTCCATCTTCCAATGGTGGGAAAAGATGTAGCTGCGCCGTGTTGTGCCGATGGTTGCGTCAAACCTCACCCTATCAATTCGCGCATCGAAAATGAACGCCGTGCCCTACCCGCCAAAATAGCTCCCTGCCCCATCCTCGCGACGTTCTTGTTCTTGTCGTTAGGGTGGGAAACCTCAACCCTCAACCTGACCACATTCTTAAGCAACCACCGGACCCAAGCGAACGGAGTAGATAGATCTGCGGTTGCATTTCGGACGCTACCAGTGCCAGGACCATTTGATTCTGTAACTTCCAAGATGCTGCGCCGGTCCCCAGACCGCCATGCCGGCGTCCATACCCTTACTTCTCCTGAGAGAAATACCGAATACACCGTCCGAGAGTTACAAGCCATTCCCTAAACCGCTCATCGCCTGTTGCGCCGCTTGCTGCGCACCCTGCGAAGCCTGCTGCGCCTGATTTGCCGCCTGGCTTGCAGCCTGCTGCACTTGCTGAGCTGCCTGCTGCGCCTGCTGTTGAGCTTGATTTGCAGCCTGCTGCGCCTGCGCAACTCCCTGTTGGACTGCCTGCTGTGCCTGCTGTGCGGCTTGTTGCGCCTGGCTCACTGCCTGCTGGGCAGCCTGTTGTCCCTGGCTGACCGCCTGCTGCGCTTGCTGCTGTGTCTGTTGCGCGGCCTGTTGTGCCTGCTGCTCGACTTGCTGTGCCGCCTGCTGCGCTTGCTGTGCGGCTTGTTGAGCTTGCTGCTGGACTTGTTGCACCGCCTGCTGTGCCTGTTGCACTGCCTGCGCCCCCGCCTGCGCGCATTGTTGCGCCATCTGTTGAGCCTGGCTAAGCGCCTGCTGCCCCATCTGTTGCGCTTGACTCAGGGCTCCCTGCGCCGCCTGTTGCGCCTGAGCTGCTGCTTGCTGCACGGCTTGTTGAGCCTGGTTGAATGCCTGGCGAGCCTGCTGCTCGACTTGTTGCGCCGCCTGCTGTGCCGCCTGCACTGCCTGTTGAGCGGCCTGCTGCGCTTGCTGAGCGAGTTGTTGCGCCGCCTGCTGCGCCTGTTGCATTGCCTGCTGCGCAGCCTGTTGTGCTTGTTGCGCCAGTTGCTGGGCTGCCTGCATCGCTTGTTGCGCCAGTGCCTGCGCGGCCTGCTGCGCTTGCTGAACTGCCTGTTGCGCGGCCTGCTGCGCCTGTTGAACGGCTTGTTGCCCGGCCTGTTGCGCTTGATTCAGCGCCGACTGGGCTCCCTGCTCTAACTGGCTGGCAGCGCCCGCTACTGAGCCCAGAGCCCCACTAGCAGCACTCGACAAGGAACTCACGCTTGGCAGACCCGCGGCCGCCGTCGGAGAACTGGCCGGAGAAGAACTGCCGCCCGCCCCTCCCGCATTGCTGCCCCCGCTATCGTCGTCATCCACGGTATCGGGAGCCGCAGGAGATGCCGGACTACCTGGGCTGCCCGTGCTTCCCGCACTCCCCGAACCAGCCGCACCACCACTGTTGATCAGCACCATCGTGCCTGAGATGGAAACTCCGGAAGGTCCGATGGTCACAAAGTTCCCGCTGGCTACCAGGCTAAGTTCCATGCCCGCCTGGATCACGACGCTGGTGCCGCCGTTTATATAGATCGTGCTGCTGCCGTTCAGAGAATAGGCCGAGCTCACAGAAATACTCTGGCTCCCACTTACACTCAGGCCATGATTGCCGCCCACTGACTCCGTCTGGTTCCCACCCACCTTCAGGCTGAGATTGCCGCCCACTGACTCCGTCTGATTCCCAGCAAGGTCGAAATCCGTATTCCCGCCGACTTTCTCGACTGTGTTCCCCTTGACCTCCCGATTGAAATTGCCCTTCACCAGTTCCGTCTGGTTCTGTGTCACGGTCAGTGAGTCATTGTTGCCCACCGTGATCGCGCGGTCGTGCTCGATAGAGACACCCATGTCCTTTTCGGCATGAATGTAGATCTGCTCGGAGCCCATCTTGTCTTCAAAGCGCAATTCATTCGCATTGGACCCGGACCCGCCCTTGCTGCTTCGAGTGACAATCCCCGATCGGGTCCCATTGTCGGGCAGGGAGTATTTCGGCATGTTCTTGGCGTTATAAACCGAACCCGTAATCACAGGGTTATCCGGATCGCCATTCAGGAACTGAACCACGACCTCGTCGTTGATGCGCGGCCAATGGTAAGTCCCCCATCCGTTGCCTGCCCAACTCTGGGCAACGCGCACCCACGTCGTATTCGTGGTCGCTCCTTTGGAGTCCAGCTTGTCCCAGAAGAACTGCACCTTTACGCGGCCGTATTTATCAAGATAGATCTCCTCACCGCTCGGACCAACCACGGTTGCGGTCTGCGGTCCGTAGATCTTCGGCTTGGTAAACGTCAATGCAGGCTTGAATGTAATATCCGACGACACCGCCGAAAACCGATTGCTATATTCCCTGTTCTTGCGCGCCTCGGACGCTCGATACGGAGGAACCTGGTCCGCTCTGAACGACACTTCGGTCAGCAGGTATTTGCGGTTCCACGCACTCCGCGGGTGATCTTCGAGGCTGAATGTATAGCCCGCACACAAAGAGCGCGCACTGGACTTTCCGATCAGAACCTCTGCCGTGGAATCGGAAGCGAGTTGGCGCGTCTCAATAATCAACTTCTCAATATCCGTTGTCGTTTCCGTAGCATCGTTCGCGTACCCTTCTACGCCAGCCGGATAAAGGTACTGATCGAATGCATTCTTCCCATACGGACTGGTACTAGTCTTGTCCGGCGCATCCGAACGCGCAAAGTTGATGTGCGTGTAGTCTGCCGTCGAATGCTTGCCTGAGACCATCGTCGCCATTGAGGTGAACTCAGTAACGATTGCCCCATAAGCTCCCTCGGCCCCTTTCTGATTCAGAGCGTAGGGAACTGAAGCCGACAAAGCGCAATCCTGGTAAGCGTTCCGGCTATCTCCCAGGATGATCTTGTTGTCCTGATCCGTATGCTCAAACCAGTAGGAGATGCCGCTCTCTTCCAATATGCGGGAGACAAAATTGAAATCCGTCTCGGAATATTGGGTGCAGTATTCAAGCTGCTGATAGCTTCCACTCGTTTGATCGGATATCGACAGTCCATACTCGCCGATCACCGCTTTGGCAATATCCAGCACTGTCTTGTTTTGAAAGACCCGGCAATTCGTGCTCAACGTTAGTTGCCACATGGCCGGCACAATCCGCGCCCGATAAACGTCGAACTCCGTGTCGCCCGCACGTTCTTCAAACGACGCAACAATCCCGTTGATCCACCTGGATCCCTGCGCATCGTTCAGAGCCAGCGCAACTGAGACCTTGGAACCGACGATCGCCGTTGGGTCGATCGTCGTGTCCACCTCTGCCAGCAAATCGACACGATACTCAAAGAGCCGCGAAATTCCCTCTGCGCCTTCAAGCGACTCAATCAGCAGCACGTCCTTGCCGAGCGGACTCGTAAACTGCATCAACCGGTCTGCCTGCTTCAGACTTGCCATGCCAACCCCGCCTGTCCCTTACCAAGTTTCTCGTTAACGTGTTCGCTTCTCCGCTGACAACCCACCGCGCCCTATTAGGACCTGTCCAGAAACCATGCGCTTTGAAGGGTACGGGATTCATCCCGTACGTTAGCGGCGAATTTAGGTCTCGGCTTTAGCCGCTGAGGGAATGCAAACTCTTGAATGCCTTCTCTCCGGGGCTAAAGCCCTATCACTCTTGAGCCGTGACGCACGGGCTGAAGCCCGTACCCTTCACGACGCAACGCTCCATTCGTACGTCAACGCACCGTCTTTCACCGAGACACTCACCCGATTTGGCGATTCTCCGCCCGCGAGCTGCGTAAGAATCTGCCGCGAAAGGTCGGGCAACATCGTATTCGACAGGATGTTATCCACGTTCCTGGCTCCGCTCTCAACTTCGGTGCAGCGAGCGGCCACCTCGTTCAGCAGAATATCGTCGTACTCCAGCGCAATCTTGTGCGTTTCCGCCAGCCGCTTTTGAATCTTGCCCAGCTTCAGGCGAATGATCTGCTTCAGAGCTTCGTCGCGCACCGGGAAGTAGGGCACAATCATCAGTCTGCCCAGGAAAGCAGGCTTGAAGACCTTGTCCAGTTCCGGCTTCAGCGCCTTCACCATTCCCTCCGTATTCGGCGTCGTCTCAGGATCGGCGGTAAGCTTCATAATCGTCTCCGTCGCCGCGTTGCTGGTAAGCAGAATGATCGTGTTTCTGAAGTCGATTTCCCTTCCCTCGCCATCCTCCATCCTGCCCTTGTCGAACACCTGGAAGAACAACTCAAGCACATCGGGGTGCGCCTTCTCAACCTCATCCAGCAACACTACCGAATAGGGCCTGCGCCGCACCGCTTCTGTCAGCACGCCGCCCTCCCCGTATCCCACGTAGCCCGGAGGCGAACCCTTCAACGTCGAAACCGTATGTGCTTCCTGGAACTCCGACATATTGATGGTGATCATGTTCCGTTCGCCGCCATACAAGACGTCCGCCAGCGCAATCGCCGTCTCCGTCTTTCCCACGCCGCTGGGCCCTATCAGCAGAAACACTCCCACAGGCTTGACCGGATCGTCGAGATTCGCGCGCGAGGTCAGTATCCTCTGCGCAATCGCCGCCAGTGCATTATCCTGCCCGATGACCCGCTTCTTCAGATGCTCATCGAGTCTCAGCACCGTGTCAATCTCATTGCGAACCATTTTGCCCAGCGGAATTCCCGTCCATGCCGAAATTACTTCGCCCACAATCTGCGCATCCACTGAGACGCGCATCATGCCTTTCTCACCCTGTAGCGTGTCAAGCTCAGACTCGATCTTGCTCAACTCAGCCAGCGTTTCGGCCGGGTCTTCCGGCGCGGCGCCATCCTCTTTCTTCGGCGCTTCCAGCTTTTCATGCAGCGCGCGGATCTTCTCAATAAGACCCTTTTCCTTCTCCCATTGCTCTTTGAGTACCGCCTCTTCTTCCTTCGCCGCGGTCATCTGTTCCGCAATCAGTTCCAGCCGTTCCGCGTGATCCGCGCCAATCTTCGTCTCCCGATCCAGCACGCGCTTTTGCACGGCGAGCGAATCGATACGCCGCTGCACATCCTCAAGCCGCGGAGGCGTCGAGTTCTGTCCCAGTGCGAGACGCGCGCATGCCGTGTCCAGCACCGACACAGCCTTGTCCGGTAGTTGGCGCCCGGCAATGTAACGATGCGACAACCGAACCGTTGCCGTGATCGCTTCGTCAAGGATGCGCAGGTTGTGGTGCTTCTCGAGCGACTTCACAATCCCGCGAAGCATGGTGCAGGCAACCTCTTCCGTCGGTTCCTCAACTTTAACGACCTGAAACCTTCTTGCCAGTGCCGGGTCCTTCTCGAAATATTTCTTGTACTCCGACCACGTGGTTGCCGCAATGGTGCGCAATTCGCCGCGGGCAAGTGCCGGCTTCAATAGATTCGCCGCATCGTTCTGGCCCGCCTGTCCACCCGCGCCGATCATGGTGTGCGCTTCATCGATAAAGAGAATGATCTTCTCCGTCGATGACTTCACTTCATTGATCAAGCCCTTCAACCGATTCTCAAATTCTCCCTTGACGCCCGCGCCGGCTTGCAACAACGCCAGATCCAGGCTGTGCAAATGAATTCCCTGCAACGCCGGCGGCACATCGCCTTCCGCAACACGATTCGCAAATCCCTCCACCACCGCCGTCTTGCCGACGCCGGCCTCTCCAGTCAGAATCGGGTTGTTCTGACGCCGCCGCATGAGAATATCGATCATCTGGCGAATTTCCTGGTCGCGCCCCAGCACCGGGTCAATCTTTCCGGCCTTGGCATTTGCAGTCAGGTTCACCGTGTATTGATCGAGGTGCGGAGTCTTGCCCGTTCTCGGTGGCCCGCCTGTGTCGTCCGCCTGCACCCCGCGATCCGCGGTTCCTTCGCTTGCGGTTCCCAGGCTGGTTTGCGTCTCCCGCGAGGTGGCCACTATTTCATAGAAGCTAGCCCGCAACCCCTCAGCCGGAATCGCCTGCAGTTCCTTGCTGATTTCCTTCACCATGCGGAAAAGGTCATCGTTGCCCAGCAGCGCAAGCAGCGTAAAGCCAGTGCGGATATTGCCCGCATTGAAGTCGATGCTGGCCACTGTCCAAGCCTCTGAAAGCATCTTTACCACGGCCGGGGCGAACGCAGGCGAACGCGCATTACCGCTCTTCAACAAGTCAAGGCTGCGTTCCAACTCTTTGGTCAGCCGCGAGCGGTCCACTCCATAGTGCTTCAGAATCGCGGCCACGTCGTTATCGCTGCCATCGAGCACCTTCATCAGGTAGTGCTCGATTTCGATGTCGTAATGCGTGCGCGCTACGCACAGGCCAGCCGCTGCTTCAAGCGCCCGCCGCGTCGAATCATTCAGTTTCTCGATTAGTGCTTTCAGATTTGTGCTCATGGCTTCCTCGTCCTCGCAATCGAAACTCTTCGTAATCTCGCCCGCGGATTTGGGTGCCCCAGGTCTCACTTTTGAGACCTGGGAGGCTACCAATCCAAGCGGTCATCGTACTACTTACTGCACCAGGTATGTAGCATCAGCGGGATCGCGATCGAGCGGCCTGGTCTTCAGCCAGCTCACCAGCCCAAGTTGCGGCCGCTTTTCGCCTCCCGATCCTAACTCGCATGCCGGAGCATCTTCCCGCGCCAGCACCAGTTGAACCTCTGTCTCATAACTCCCGTTTGAATAAAACTTCAACCACGCCACCAACTCGTGATAAGCGTCCTGTCCAGGCAGAAACTTCAAATACTGCGCAAAGCGCATCGGACCAAGCGAAATACGGATCCGCCCATGATGATCCCAAACCTCGTCCCCCGCAACCACCCCAACGCCCAATCGCTCGCTGGCGCCGCCGAATCCGGTAAAGCATGTTTGATTCTCCGCACTCAACTTCCGCCAGGTCCCCGCGAATTGCTGAATCTGCACGTCTACTCCAAAGTAGTCTTCCAGAATCTGTTGCAGCGATGCCGCTGAACGTACATGCCGCCCCAAAAGTCCCACGTAATTCAGATACGCGACATCCGGGATGCCGCTCCGTTCCCGCAACCCCTCGGTGCCCAGTCCCAGCAGGTCCATCAACCGCATGGAAAGCCGGTCCTCACCCGTTCTCTCGTACTCGATAAAGAAACGATACTTCTCCCAGCCCCGATAGAAAAATGAAATCATGCGATGGTTGAAGATATTAAGAAAATCTTCCATCACATGGTCTTTTTCGCGCGCCCGCGCCAGCAGAAACTCCGTATAGGGAGCCGGCATCACGGAAATCGCAGCACACATTCCCATGAACTCCACGGTCATGCTCATCGGCCCGTCTTCGTTGAGCTTCAGATCGTAAATCTCGCTCGGCGGAAACTTCAGTGAAGTGCGCGCGGAGAAGCGGATCGTCTCCTGCTGCGGCGTAATGAAATAGCCAACCGGCTTGCGCACCCGCTCCATCTTCTGCAGCATCCGCACAGCCTGAAAGAAATGCACCCGGAACGGCTCTTCGTCGAGCATCTTGCGCAGCCCGCTGAATTCCAGCCTTTCGTCTTCTCCATTTGTTTGCACAGTTACAACAGGGCTTGCGTTCCAGCTCTCGGTGGCCATTTTCCCAGCGCCTCCTTTCTCAGCGTGCTCCGCGCCGTCAATTGCGAAAAGCTGTTCATCGCAGCATAACTCGCCAGAAACCGATCGACAACAGCGGCAAACAGATAGAGTCCGCTGCCCGCGAACTGCTGTTCGTCGAACTCCATCTCCACCTTGGTTCCGCGCGCCGGAATCAGCCCGTAAGCCGAGTCGACCAGCGCAAAATTGGGCGAAGAATTCATCTTCAGAATCGCCCCAATCTGGTTCTCGCTGGCCGGTGTGTCGTTCAAGTTATGCAGCCGCAGAATCTCCTGCATGGCCGTGCGCCCCTCTTCGTTGAGAGACAGATAGTTCAAAGACAATAGCGAAATCAACCGCCAGAAGTGTCCTTGCCCTCCCGCGGGAGCGATGCTCGGGGTAGGCCGCCGCAGCGCAATCACGGTCTTCGCCGCCTCATGTCCTGCTGCTTCAAAGTCGCCGGTCTCCGATCCCATCTGGAACCGCGATGGCAAATCGAAATTGGTGCATAGCGTCCGCACCATCAAAACATCCGCCTCAGGTTCGGTGAAACTTCCCGTCAGGTCAACCACCGAGATGGACATCGTCGAGGGTTCCCGCTCGCCAAATTCGTTCATGTGCCGGGTCGCTGTCCAGAACGCCAGATCCTCCCGCTTGCGCGTCTGATGCCGGTAGGCGTGCATCGGTTCCAGCACCACCGATTGCCTCAACCTGGGATTGGTTGCGGTCACTTCCTCGATGCTGAATATTTCCATCGAATTGAAGTGACGGCTATCTGGAATAATCGTGTATTCATGCCGCGTCTGGCTCAAGAGAATTGGCTCGGACGATTGCGGAAAAAGATTGATCGCCGGAGTACACCCCAGCCTGAAAGTCCGCTCGCTCACGCCCAATTCCATCACCTGTTGCCGCTCGGCGCGCTCGAAGATGGAAAACAGAAAAACAATCTCGGCCTCTTCGCCAAAGCCCTCCGTCGCCAGAGGCTCCAGGCCTTCGAGGTCGAAGAACAAAAACTTCTCCGGCAGCGCAAAATACTCCTGCAGCAGCCGGTGCCCATCCATCGAGCGCCGCGTAAACGGAAGCAGGCTCTGCTGGGCGTCGAATCCAACCGGGTGAAGTTGCTCCGGCCCCAGGCTGATCAGTTTCTTCTCATCCTTCGGATCGCGCAGTTGAATCTCGATGCACTTCTCAGAGAGAAGCTCATAGAGCGAATACACCACGCTCGCATCCCCGGCCAGATGGAAACGCAGCCGCGATAGCGGCAACCCCGAGAAAGTCACATCCTTGTGACAGCGGAGCCGCATCCGAATCGCCGCCACAGCCTGGACTCCAACCGTCGCGCGCGGCGGACGCTGCATCCGCTCCGGCTGTCGCCACTCCGCCGCGGCAACCGTAAATGGCCAGAGTTCCACATCGTATGCAGTCTGAAAGCGGCAGGCTAGCCCCTCCACGGTTGCCTTCGTAACCAGAGGCGTCCCCCGCGGAACCCGCATCCCCGCTGTCTTCTTTCCCTGCAAAGGGTCGGCCTGGCACTCCACGATTGTCATCGACGGTATAGGACGAAGATAGGCCGGATGAATGATCTTCGTCAGGGATTCGCATATCTCCGGAAAATCGTCATCGATCCTGCGGTGTACCCGCGCGGCCAGGAATGCAAAGCCCTCGAGAAGCCGATTGACGTGCGGATCGTCGCAACGATCCGAATCGAGCATCAGCCTCCCGGCAACTTTGGGATACTTGCGCGCAAACTCGCCGCCCATCTGGCGCAGATAGGTCAGTTCGCGCTCATAGTACTCCAGCAGTTCCTCGCGCATTCGCCTACTTCACCTCGTACTCGCCGCTGATCATTTCCAGCACAGTATCGAATTTGATCTCTTCTGCCATGTTTTCGTAGATTATCTGGCCTTCAATATGAAACCTCAGGCTTCGGCTCAGCATATCCGTGCGGGTAAGAAACACACGCGGCTGGGCGATCCGGGGCTCGTAGGTGCGAATGCACTTTTCCAATGCAACGGTCAGGGCATTGTGTTCCTTGCCTGCCGAGCCGTCAAAGCTGTGCAGGTCCGGCAACCCGTAATTCAACACCGAAGCCGCGGTGGCCGGATAATTTTCCAGCTCCGGAAGCACCGGCTTCCTGGTATTCAGGAGCCACTCCAGGTCCCGCTTCATCGAGTCGCGATACATGGCGATGGATGCGTTGCGCGTGTCCGGCCACTGGTCCGTATTGGTCAGACGGTCCACCAGCGACTGCGTGATCAGGGTTTCAGACTTGCTTCTGGCCAACTCTTCCTCCGGGGATCACTGCTCGAACTGGATGCTGTCCCATATATGCTCTTGCATCACGAAAAACGTCCCTCAGGGGCTAAAGCCCGGCGATTTTTGCGGCCTTTGCGGCACGACTAAAGTCGTGCCCTTTCAAAATGCCAAGTTTGAAATCGGTTTTGGTTTTCTGACCGCATATTTCGCTACTGCAGAACCGTTCCGTCCAGCCACTGCTGCGTCTCAGGGTTCGCTGCCCCAGTGTCGTCTTCCAATGTCCAGTACCGTAACTCCGGCCTTACCGCCAGCAGGCTCTTGACTGTTCCCACCACCGCCTCCGAGATTGCTTCCGCTCCGGTCTCCTGCCCGGCTCGCCATATGTACCTGTGCAGATCAAGCCACGCCCTGGCGCATTCGCTGGCCAGAATCGGAAGTGTTGTACGCAGCAGTTCCGCCCACGCGCCCTTGCCGGCCAACACCCGCAGCGACCGCCGAATTTCCGGGCTCGGTCCTAACGCGTAACCAGGAGCAGGTGTCTGCCCCTGCATCCTTGTCTCACCCAACCGCAGTCCGGCACAAACCAGGTAAGGCACCGGCGATTTCGAATCTCTTGCAAAAAGAAACTCCGCGCTCTCCACAACCAGCGCATAAGCATCGGCAACCCCGCCCAATGGCCCTGCGCTCGCAGTGCGGCGCCGCGGCGCCTGCCCTGTCTCTGCTTCAGCGCCAGATTCCGCTGCGCCTTCCACGCCCTCCTGCTCACCAGCCTCCGCGGCCGGCCGTTCCACCGCTTCCGCGGGATCCGGATCCGTCTTTCGCCGCTCATTGAGCAGCAGTTCAACAACCTGTTGAACCTCTTCCAGCCCCGACCGCAGCTTTTCCAGGTTGGGTGAGTTATCCCCGTAAGCCTCTTGCTGGTATTGATCGAGCCGCCCGTAAACCTCAAGAGCTTCCTTCAGAGACACGCTAGCCTGCGCGTAGAGGCTTTTGGGGCTTGCCGCGAATGCCTGGTCAAACTCCTCGGCACTCAGCTTGCCGCGATCGACGGCATCCCTCCGCGCTTCCTGCTTGGCATCTGTTGTTGCGTCTTTCTCATAGCCGACGAGACGCGATTCCAGGTATTTCTCATAGCTCAGACCACTGCGGGTGAGTGGCGCCTTCCGCACCGCACCGCCGATCAGCCTTCCCGCCGTCTCTACTGAAACCATCCTCAGTTCAAGGTCGTTGCCCTCCTCGATCTCCGGATAGAGCCCCGCCCAGAAGGTCTCCTGTAACGCGCGCAGCAACTCGATGCTGGGAGCAAGCACTGAAAGACCTTCAACCCGCAGATGCGACTCCGCGAGCCAGCCCGCCAGACGAAGGTCCTTGCTCCGCTTGGCCAGCGCCTCGCCGGCCAGTTTGATCACGGCACGATGGTCGGCCTTCTTCTTCTGAGCAACGACCATGTCCCCTTCGGGAAGATCGTCCTCGTCTTCTCTTCGTGCTTCCTTGATTTGATCGAAGACCGTGTCGTAGTATAGGTTCCCGCCCGCTGGGTTCTCTCCTGCAATCGGCGTAAGCAGATCCTCACGCAGAGGCATCTTCTGACTCCTTCTCCGGGGCGTTCCACGCGATGCTGCGGATTTCGAGCAGCGGAACATCGGTCCCATCCACGTCCATCATCTTTACTCCGAACGGAACCTGGCCATGGGTCTCGTCCGGCTCCCAGGCCGTTTCGCGGCCCAGTTGCACGGATTCCTCCGCATGACGGGAAGAGAGCGGACACAGAACCGGAAGCAGAACCTCGCCAAGATCCTGCAAGCGGAAATCGGAGCTGGTTTCCACGCGCGCCTGCGCCCACACCAGGTCGCGCAGATTGGCAGGAGGTTGAATCTCCAGCTTGCGTAGATAGTGAATCGGAATCCAGGTATAACTGCCGGCCAGAAACACTTCAAGGTTTGCACCGATGCGCGGGTCCGCATCGCTCATTTCGCTGAAAGGGTTTCCGTTCCAGGTTCCGTTGTGAACTGCCTCTTCCTTATGAGGAGGAGTTTCCCCGTTGGCAAACATGCTCTGCCGGGTGCGCTCGGCGTGCAGCGCACTTCGATAAAGCAGCGTCCCCGCGGCGGCCTCGGCATTCGCTCCCGCCAGAAGATCCAGCTGCTTCTCCGCGCGGTCAAACTCACCGGCAAACAACAGAAGCTCGAACAGGAACGTACGGCGCTTGGCGTCGAGTGGATTGGATTTCAACTCTTCGCCAAGCGCTTTGATGGCCTCCCGCAGTCTTCCTTCGCGGTAAAGCGCTAGTGGTGTCATTGTCCGTTAGCTGGTCACGTTCGTCTTGGTGTTGAAGGTGACGGAACCGGCGGTCGTAATGACGCCCTTTTCGTCCTGCGTGCTGTATTCGATCTTGATCTGGTTGTAGCTGAACGAAACGCTCTCCGTCGGAATCTCGCTCGAAGCCGAAAGCTGGTGGCTGGTCACGAACAACTCCTGAAAGTCCACCTTGAGAAACGGCTTTCCGGCGCCGCCCGACTTCACCGCTTCCAGTGTTCCCGTCTTGACGTGCGTGCCCGTCGTCAGCGACTTGAACAGCGGGGTGCTCGCCTTGTCGAAGTACTTCATAACGCTGAAGTCGGAAAGATCCGCCTTGCCGGCGCCCGATCCACCTGTTCCCGCCACCGAGGTCACCTGGGTCGCGCCCCAGCTCCATGACTGGACCTGAATCCAGTCCTTGTGCTTGTCGTCAACAGACTCGCCGCTGATGCCATCGAGTTTCAGAAAAAAGTCAACTGCCATGTCACAATCCTTTCGTGTTGGACCTTACATGAAGGCCGGTTGGGGTTTCCGGGTTCACAAGACAGGAAGCGGTCGACCGCTATTTGCCCGCAGGCTGGGGCAAATCCGCTACAAGCCTCAAAGACACTGTGAGTTCATCCAACTGGAAGTGAGGACGCAGGAAGGCAACGGCGCGCAAGGCGCCGGGCTTTCCTGCAACTTCCATAACCTCGATGCGCGCTTCGCGCAACGGCCGTGCGGACTTCGCGGCCGGCGACGCATTGTCGTCCGCGATCACGTAGTTCGCAATCCACTGGCTGAGGAAAAGCTCAGCCTGCGAGCGGCTCATGGTGCTGCCCAGCTTGTCGCGCATCATCGCCTTGAGATAATGCGCAAAACGCGACATGGCCAGCATATATGGCAATTGCGCCGACAGCCTTGCATTGGCGTTCGCCTCCGGCTTGTCGTAGACCTTGGGCTTGTTGGCCGTTTGCACACTGAAGAACGCGGCATAATCCGTGCCCTTGCAATGCACCAGCGGCACAAATCCCTGGTCGGCAAGCTCTTTTTCACGACGGTCCGTAATGCTGACTTCTGTCGGGCATTTCAATGCCAGATCGCCTTCGTCGGTGCGGAAATTGTGCGTGGCCATGCCTTCAACAAGCCCGCCATTCTCAACACCGCGGATCGAAGCGCACCAGCCGAACTTGGCGAACGACTGCGTGAGACGCGCCGCCAGGGCGTATGCCGCATTGCCCCACAGATACTTCGAGTGGTCGCGGCCATCGACCCCTTCTTCGTAGGCAAATTCTTCAATCTGCCTCGTATCCTTGCCCCACGGTTCGCGCATCAATACATGCGGCAAAGTCAGCGCCACATACCTGGAATCTTCCGATGACCGGAAGCTCTTCCACTTGGCATATTCGGTGCTGTCAAACACCTTTGACATGTCCCGGACTCCGGTCAATTGGCCGAATTCGCTCAGGTTCATCATTTCCGGCGCGGCCGCCGAAAGGAATGGCGCATGTGCCGCTGAGGCAACCTGCGAAACTCGCTCCAGCAACTCCACATCTTCCCCGCTCCGGCCAAACTCATAGTCGCCCACCAGGGCCGCGAACGGAGCTCCACCAAACACTCCGAACTCCTCTTCGTAGACCTTCTTGAAGAAGGCGCTCTGATCGAATTCCGGGGCACGCTGCAGATCCTTCAAAAGGTCCTTCTTGTTCACATTCAGAAGCTTGATCTTCAGCATGTCGTTGGTTTCGCTCTGGTCGAGCAGGTGCTTGATCCCGCGCCAAGTGGCCTCCAGCTTCTGGAAGGATGGATGATGCATCACCTCGTTGAGCTGGAGAGAAATCAGGCGGTCGATGTCGGCCAGGCGTGCTCCGATCGTCGCTTCCGCATCCCGGCTAAGGGTCATCTTGCCCTCAAGAACCTGGTTGACAAATTCCTTCACCATATCCTTGCCGCGCTCTTGCGCAACGGTATCCTTGCCGAATCGCCCCTGGGCAACAATCTGGTCCAGAAGCGATACCTCTGTGGTCTGTGCCGCGGCGGCCTGCGCAGCCACCGCATTCGATGGGCTACTCATGTTTGTCCCCCTCTGCATTCGCCGCGATCTCTCCGCGCAACTTGTTTAATTCATCCGTCTTCGACACCGCATCGAACAATGCCTGATCCAACTCGTCATTGCCCTGCAAACTGCCCCGAAGGTTCGACAACCTGGTTCGCAGATCCAGCAATTCCTTGATGGGACCCACTTGCGAGGCAACCTTGGCAGGTGAAAAGTCGTCAAAGCTCTCGAAGTGAAGATCGACTGCAACTTGCCCCGCTTTCGAGCTGAGCTTGTTCTCTACCGAAAACTTCAGATGCGGTTGCATTCCCTTCAAAACGCTGTCGAAGTTGTCTGGGTTGATCTCGACAAATTTCCGGTCCTTTAATGCCGCAAGCGGGGTTTCGGGCTGCCCGGTAAGGTCACCCAGAACGCCCATCACAAATGGCAATTCCTTCATCTCGATAGCATTGCCAACCTCTACGTCGTAAGTGATCTGCACCCGGGGGGCCCGGACGCGACTAAGTTTCTGCTGGGTACTCTCTCTGGCCATAACCTCTCCGGTAGTACTTTTGAATTCAGGAAGCCTAACAAACGGTAACCCCAACAAAAACACAACACTCGCCCAAATGTCCAGTAAATTCTTCAGCCGTTTATTAGTATGGCAACACCCTTCTTAATCTGCCCGCCGCGGGAAGATATATTCTCTCTCCGACAGCAACTTGTGCGAGGATGATGGTGTTTCATATGGGCCAGGCCGCTTGCTGCGACGTTCTCGACTGCGCACGATCTGTATAGTCAATCAACCCATGAAGATCGACCCCATGTTTTCCCTTGGACACCGTTTCGCCTCAACCGTTAACATCACCTTTTCCCCCGAGGGTGCTTAGAAAATGCGACAGCTCCAACCCGTGATCTGGTCCAAAGGTACCTTTCTCTCGCCGCAACATCTCCAGGCCCAGGAGCGCTTCGTTGAAGACAGCGCCCGATTCTACATGGATTCCCTCAACTCCCGCTCGTGGGGCTTTTCCGAAATCCAAATCGACACCAAGGCCCTGTCGGAGGGTCGCCTGGCCATCACCCTTGCCTCCGGAATCTTCCCCGATGCCCTCTCCCTCGACATCCCCGCTTCCGAATACCCACCCCCGGCCCGCGTTCTGGACGAGTGCTTTCAGGGCGGCCGCCAAAGCTGCATCTTTTATCTCGCCGTGCCCGAATACCTGCAAGGAGGCATGAATGTTGCCGTAAACCGCGGCAGCGTCAGCACCCGCTTTCTTGCCCAGATGCAGATGGTTCGCGACGAAAACACCGGCGCAGGTGAGAAACCCATCCAGGTTGCCCGCAAGAACCTCCAGATCCTTGCCGAGGGCGAAAACCGCGAGGGTTCCGTCGTTCTCGGATTCACCCGCATCCTCCGCTCTGAGACCGGCATGTACCAGATCGACCCCACCTACATCCCGCCTCTCATCGACATTCACGCCCACCCAACGCTGAAACGCATTCTCAGTAATCTGATCGAGCTGCTGGTGGCGCGCAGCAGTCAACTCTCCGGCTCCCGCCGTCAAAAAAACCAGTCGCTGGCGGACTTCACCGCCTCTGACATAGCCAACTTCTGGCTCCTCTACACCATCAACAGCCATCTTCCCGTGCTCCGCCACTTTCTCGAATCGAGCAACATCCGTCCCGAGTTGCTTTTCAGCGAGTTCTCCGACCTTGCAGGAGCACTGACCGCATTCTCCACAAAAATTGCTCCCAAAGACCTGCCCGCTTATGCCCATGAGCAGCTTGGCTCCTGCTTCGGAGATCTTGACCGCCAGATTCGAGCCATGCTGGAAACGGTCATCCCCAGCAACTTCGTCGCGCTCCCCCTCAAGATGGTCAAGGACACTATTTACGCAACTTCGATCGACAAGGACGCTTACTTCGTGGGCTCCCGTTTCTATCTGGCCATCGCCGCCGACATCCGCGACGCGGACTTGATCGACCGCTCACAAAAGCTGCTGAAAGCATGCTCCGCAACCCAGCTCGAAACCCTCATCCGCAACGCCCTGCCCGGATTGCGCCTGCAGCACGTCCCCACGCCACCCCGGTCGATTCCAGTCAAGCTGCGCCACCAGTACTTCGCCGTTGAACAAGGCGGCCCAGTCTGGGAGTCGGTGCTGCGCGCGCGCAACTTCGCCGTCTACGCCCCGTCCGATATCCTCAACCCGCAGATGGAACTGATCATCCTCCTGGCCCAGCCCGCCTGAGTGGTTCAACCCTTCACAAAGCAATAGTGTTCCGTATCTAACATCCGTTTCAAAATAAATGATCTCTTCCTTGGCGATTTCAAGATGAACCTTGTCATCCTGAGCAGCCCGACCCGCTTCCAGCGAGTTACGTTTGCAATGAACCCCGTGCTCGATTCGCAACAATAGCTCCGTGCCCCTTTCTTGCGACTTTTTCTGTCGCAAGAGCCTGCCCTGAGCGCAGTCGAAGGGGCGGGAAACCTCAGCGCTCAACCCGCCTTGTTCATATGGAGCGACCGCAGCGAAGCGAAGGGAGTGGGGGGACCTGCTTCTCTCCCGCTAAGAGATGAACGTACGGCTCACTTACAAAGAGCTTCCGCAGGCACGCCCTTATCGGCACGAAAAACACATTGCCGCACCTTCTTTTCAACTTTTATAGTTACATCCTGCGCATCTCCCAACCCCGTAAATTTACACACCAGATAAACAGTGTGCCCCATGCCGTATAGATAGCCGACATCCCACGAAGCGAACGTATAACTCGTCTTGCCCCGAGAAACATCCGGAGCTAACTCAGCCTTCTCCGCAGGCGGTCCATCGAACACGGCAGCATTGAAAAGCGGGCTCTTCCCTTGATTGGAAGGACACTTGAAATCCTGCGCATGAACTGCCGCGGCAAATACGAGGATGACGCCGAGAATCAACTTCTGAAATCGCATTGGGTTTGCCTCCTTGCAACCGCGAAATGAACGCCGCTCCCGATGAACAGGCTGGCTGAGGGTTGAGGCTTCCCGCCCCTTCGACTGCGCTCAGGGCAGGCTCTTGCGACAGAAAAAAGTCGCAAGAACGGGGCACGGGGCTTTTGTGGCAGTCGATCTGTCCGCTAATGCTTCATCAGAAAGATCACCGTCACCAGCAGCACAACCAACAGAACGATGACCATCACCAGGAGCAGGGGCACCATTTGCTGAAACTTCCCCACTCCTGGCGCAGCAGGCGGCTTTACAGCGGGAGGTTGAGCAACCGGTCGCGCCGGAGCCGCCGGTGGCGCGAAATTCATCTGGAGTGCAGGCGCCTGCGGCGGAGGCGGAGGAGCGAACCCGCCCGGCTGAGGCATTCCTCTCACCGCCGGCATCGCTGGCGGAGGAGGCAGAGGAGGAGCCGCAAAACTCGGCATCGAGACAGCCGGGGACTGGGGCGCAACAGGCTGCCCGCCAGCAGCGGCGGCCGCACCCTCCGCCTGGCCGCCTCTCATCGCCATCTCCCTCAACCGTGACGCATCCAGAATCCGCGTAAACTCACTCGGCCCGGCTGGCGTCGGCGGCGCTCCTGGAGGGTTCAAGACCGGCGTCCCGCCGACCCCTGGGAACCCCGCCGCGGGCGAAACCGCGGGGGCTGCAGCCGGAGCCCAGCTCGGCGGCACCGCTGACGGCGCAGCGGGCGCTTTGGGCTCGGCAAGAGAAGCGAATGTCTGCGTCCAAATACCCGGCCCTCCCGCCTGAGGCGGGCTCACAGGCAAAACCGGCGCAGGTGGGGCGGTGGGCTGTGCAGGTTGTTCCAACATGCGAATCAACTGCGTAATGCCGACTCCTGACGATGGCGGCGTGCTTGGCGCAACAGGCTCCAACGCCTGCAACGGCTGCGAGAAAGGATCGCGGTCCGGCGTCGCCGATCCCATCGTGCCCGCCCCAGCCGTGCCAGGCGTGAGGCCATAATCCACACTTCCCGGCAGTGGCATGCGTTCTTCTCGCAACCCAGGCTCGGGCGCGGACATTTGCTCCAACGACAGCATCCGCGTGAAAGAACCCATACCTCCGGGAGGCGGATACCCCGTTTCACGCTCGGTGTGAACCGGCGCCGGCGCACTTGGCTCCGCATTTCCAAAAGTGCCGAACAACTTCGTAAACTCTCCCGGCTTGTTCCCCGGGGCGGCAGGAGTCATGGAAAGCAACGGCGCTTCCCCAAGTCCAGGCATCGGCCCAGGCGGAGTGCCCGGTGCTGGCGCTGACACGGATGTCTCCGCAGTTTCGAATGTCCCGAATAACTGCGTAAACGCCCCCGGCTTGTTCCCGGCCGGCGGAGTCGCGACCCCCAGCGGCGATTCCCCAAGTCCAGGCAGCCGTGCGGGGGGACTGACAGGCGCCGCGGCAGGTGAACCCGTCTCAGCACCTCCAAACGTCCCGAACAACTGCGTGAAGGAACCCGGCTTGTTCTCGGGCGGCGTAGGCGGTGCCGCAGCGGCCGGCGGCACTTCTCTGAGCCCAGGCAATCGGGCGGGAGCATTGCTCGACGCCGGGCCCCGTGCTGCAAGCGCTTCCAGGTATTCCGTAAAGCTCCCCTGTGTCGAAGCATCCTGAGCCGGAGGCGGACTCAGAGACGGTGCCTTGGGTGGCTCGGGCGTAAGCGGCCGGAGGTCCAACTGTATCGGTTTGACAGGCGGCGTACCCTGAGCCGCCTTGGGCTCAGGCGCATTCAAAGTCTGCAGCAAAGACGTGAATCCTGAAATCGGCGCCGGCTTGCGCACTTCCGCTACCGGTGTCTGTCTTGCCGCAGGCGCCGGGTTTTCGCCTCCCAAAGTCCGCAGCAGCTCAGTAAATCCCGAATTGCCCTGGCCGCCCTCTTGACCCGCCGGCGTATTCTCCGCGACTGCTGGCCGTTCTGCCGACGCCATCCGAATCCGGTCCAGCAACTGTGCGGAAGCTTCATCACCGCCCCCGAAGACCACCTTGTGTACAACCGGCTCTTCAAGTGGCTTTCCGCCAAATGCCGGAAATTGCCCACTCGTTCTGGGGGGCTTGCTTTTCTCCGGTTCGGGCTTGATTGCTGGAGCGGGCGCCGGCTTCTCGGCCTGCTCAGAGAGCTTGATCGTCCCAAAAACTCCGGTTGCTCCAAAACCCGTTTCCGAACCGGAATCCTCCGGCCAAGGAGATCCTGAGCCTGCTCCGCCAGCGGGTGTCGTCGGTTTGTCCATACTTGTCAGGCCTCCGGTGCGATGCGGGTAGCATAAATCATTCGTTGCTCCCGATTTACCTATTCATCCAAAAAAGAATTTCAGTATAATTCGTTTGCAATCTGCCACACCGGACAAATGGGCAATTCAAGGATTCATCAGGTATTCTCCGGACTGGCGGGGTAACCTGTCCATCATGGTCAAGTTGCTGGCGTCGGAAGTCTTCTTTTCGCCGATCCAGAGGCGGACCTGGCATCTTAACGTGGCCTCTAACCCTCTCCCATGGTGGTTACCTTACTATGAAGTTCCTGTCGCGGGTCGTCTGGTCGGAAGGCATGCACCTCGGGCCTCACCATTTCCAGACTCAGAGCCGGTACTTCGAAGATACGCTCTGGTTTCTGAATTCCAATCTGCGCCAGGACCCCTGGGGCTTTCTCCACTTTTCCATCGATACGGAGGCCCTGCGCAACGGCCTCGCCATCCTCAATTTCGCGTCCGGCATCCTGCCCGACGGTCTCATCTTCGACCTCCCCGACTGCGACGCAGCGCCAGATCCCGTCCAACTCAGCAATCTCTTCTCTTCCACCGACAGCGAGATCACCCTCTACCTGGCCATCCCACCCCGCCATGACCAGGGCCTCGACTGCGATCTTGGCGGCAACCCAGGTACGCGCTATACCGCCGTCCAGCACAAGCTCCGAGACGATGCCATTGGCCAGGGCGAGAACTCTGTCGCTTTTGCCCGCAAGAACCTCGTCCTCCTCAGCAAGGCCCAGCTCTCGGCAGATACCGTCTCGTTCCCCATCGCCCGCATTCTCCGCGACGGCAATGGCGGATTCACGTGCGACCCCGACTTCATTCCGCCCTGCCTGCGCATCAGCGCCAGCGAGCAGCTCGTCCTGCTCCTTCACCGCCTTGCCCAGGCCATCGACGAGAAAATCACCTCCACGCGCGCTTTGCGGCTCGGTTCCGGCCGATTTGAGCTGGGCACTTCCGCGCTCGACGTCGCCAACTACTGGTTTCTCCACGCTCTCTGTTCGGCGCTCCCCGCCTTGCGCCACCATCTCCAGGACCGCCGGTCTCACCCTGAAGATGTCTACCGCGATCTCGCCCGCCTCGCCGGAGCCCTAAGCACATTTGCCCTTGAGTCCAACCGCGATGAGATCCCAAGCTACCGCCATAGCGATCTCGCTTTCACCTTCAAAGAGCTGGACACCCTGATCCGCCGCTACCTTGAGATCGTGTCCCCGTCCAACAGCGTCACTCTTCAGTTCCGCAAAGCGGACAACTACATTTATGTGGCCGATGTGAAAGACGAGCGCTGCCTGCGCCGTTCGCGTTGGATCTTCGGCATTCGCTCCCCCGTCGCAGACTCGGTCGTCCTCCGCCAAACCCCCAAACTCGCCAAAGTCTGTTCGGCTGAAGGCGTGGGAAAACTCGTGCAGCGCGCCCTTCCCGGCCTTGAACTCATGCACCTTCCTGTCCCCCCCGCCGCCCTCCACGCTCAGGCGGACATGCACTACTTCGCCGTCTCCCAAGCCGGAGCCTGCTGGCAACATATACTTCAAACCAAGAACGTCGGCGTATATCTCCCCGGAGACCTCGGCGACGCAACTTTCGATCTCACCGTTATCTTGGAGACATCCTCATGACTCCCTCCCCATCCCCCGCGCCTTCCGAGATCAGAACCAATAATCTGGCCCTCGCCTTTCAAGAGGTCTTCACGGTCATTCTGCGTACCCGCTTTTTCCTCCAGCGCGTTGAGAATGCCGACGCCTTTCGCGCTACCCTGCGCAAGATGATCTCCGCTGCCGTGAAAGACTCTTCCGCCATGGGCTACAGCGATGAAGCCTCCAAAATGGCCATCTACGCCATGATCGGATTCCTCGACGAATCTGTCCTCAATTCCAAAGACCCCACCTTCGCCGACTGGGCCCGACGCCCTTTGCAGGAAGAGATGTTCGGCGGCCACTTTGCCGGTGAATACTTCTTTCGCAATCTAACCGAGCTGCTCAATCGCCCCGAATCCGCTGAAGTCGCCGACGTGCTCGAGTTGCACGCCCTTTGCCTGCTGCTCGGTTACCGCGGCCGCTTTGCCTTCGGGGATGCCTCGGAGATTCACACGATCCTGCAACGCATTCGCGAGAAGATCACCCGCATCCGCGGCAACTACGCCCTCTTCCGCCCCGTCGAAACCCCGGCCGCTCCGCCCGCACCGAAAGGCGATCCCTGGGTAGGCCCCCTGGCAATTGCCGCCATCCTCCTGGCCGTCTTCACCATCCTGGCCTACGTCGGATACATATTCATCCTTGGCCAGGCTCTGCCCACAGCATCGCAATTGATCCGGCCAAATGGTCCCACCCCCAACCCTGTCATCCTGAGCGAAGCGCACCTCAGCGGAGTCGAAGGACCTGCTTCTTCTCTTCTGCAGTGTCCCTCCACCCTGAGCGGACTCGAAGAACCTGCCTCGTCTCCGAAAAGGACATCCCTATGAAACGCGTTCTGATCGGGATATTGATCTTTCTCGTCTATCTGGCCCTGATCATCGGAGCGGCCTTCCTCCTTCACTTCGAAGGGACAAAATTCGTGCTCTTCATTGCGATCCTCGGCCTCGTAGGCGCATTGACCACCGTTTTTGTCGTCTGGTACCTCAACAAGCTAAGCAGCGCCTCCGGCCAATCATCCGGCCCCGATACTCCCGACGCCATCAATCTCAGCAACCTGCTCCGCGATGCCGATGCCAAGGTCCGCCAATCTGGCCGCGCCGGCGCAAAGTCTCTCGCGTCCCTGCCTCTCATCTACGTCATCGGAGACGAAAACTCAGCCAAAACGCAGACCGTCCTTCAATCCGGCCTTGAGCCCGAGTTGCTCGTGGGCAACGTCTATCAGGACGGCATCGTAGTTCCTACACAGCTCGCCAATCTTTGGCTGGCCGGCAATTATGTTATCGCCGAAGCCGGCGGCGCGCTCCTTCGTCAGCCGCCTCTGTGGCAGCGTCTTGTACGGGCAACCATCCCGGCGCGTCTCGGCTCGGTCTTCGGAGACAGCCGCCTCCCTGCCCGCTCCGTGGTCGTCTGCGTCAGCGTCGAGCGCATCATGGCGCCCAATACCTCCGAGCAGATTCGCGCCCTCGCGCAGACCCTGAATGAGCGCCTGCGCCAGCTTTCGCAAACCCTCGGCATCTCGCTCCCCATTTACGTCCTCTTCACCAAGCTTGATACCGTAGCGCCCTTTGCCGAGTATGCGGGCAAGCTGACTGCGGAAGAAGTCAAGCTCCCCATTGGTTCGCTGCTGTCTTCCCTGAGCACCGGTTCCGGTCTCTATACAGAACAGGCGACGGCTCTCATCGGCGGCCGCTTCGACCAGCTTCTCTACGCCCTTGCGGAATTTCGCCTCGATATCCTTTCCCGCGGCGGCGAGCTCCAAGACCTTGCGCGTGCCTATGAATTTCCCCGCGACCTGCGCAAACTCCGCGCCGGCATCGTCTCTTTCCTTGCTGAAGTCGCCCGCCCCAGCCAGATCGGCGTCAACCCCTTCTTGCGCGGATTCTTCTTCGCCGGCATGCGTGCCCATATCGTCGAGGACGTTCTCGACATCGGTCCCGCCCAGCCGCAAGCCGCCGCTCCCACCGATGCCGGCGCAACCCGCATCTTCTCTCTAGCCGCCATGCAGCAACAACAAGCGGCCCCACCACCGCGTAGAGGCGGCACCCGCAAAGTCCCACAGTGGGTGTTTCTGCCTCACCTGTTTTCCAAGATCCTGCTCGCCGACAAGTCCGCCCTTGAAACCAGCCGCGCCAGCACTAGGACCAGCTTCCTCAAGCGCACGCTCCTCACCTGCGCCAGCGCCGTCATTCTCATCGTGCTCACGTTCATCACGATTTCCTTCTTCAACAATCGCTCTCTTGAAAAGCGCGTAGCCACAGCCGCCGCCGCGCCAGTCTCTTCGGTCGCCCCAGGCAGTTACGCCGCACAAGGCGATCTCGAATCCCTCGAAAAACTCCGCGTTGTTCTCGCCGAGCTTGAAGGCTACCGCAAAAACGGTTCGCCGTATATGTATCGCCTTGGCCTCTATCGTGGCGACGCGCTCTACCCCGTCGCCTGCCAGGCCTACTCCAACAAATTCCGCACTCTTCTCCTCTATCCCGCGCAAGTGAATATGCTGGCCAAGTTCGGCGCGCTACAGTCTCCTCCAGCACCCGATGCCGACTACGGCGCAACCTACAGGCCATTGAAGACATACCTCATCACAGCCAACAATCCAGATCCCGATACCGCGCAGGACACCGTCGATTTCCTTCCCAGCGCCTTGCTCACCGAGTGGACCGGCAACGGAACTCCGGCGTCGGATGTCTCCCATCTAGCGCAAACTCAATTCGAGTTCTACGCCAACCTGCTCCCCGGCACTTCCTCCTGCCTGGCCGGCACCGGAAGCCCGCGCAACGAAACCCTCGTCGCCAAGGCCCGCTACTATCTCAACGGATTTCAGGGATTCCAGCACGTCTACCAAAGCATGCTTGCTGCCGCCAACCACAAGGTCCCAGGCTTCAACTACAACGGCAAATTCCCCGGCTCCTCGCAATACTTCGTCGATACCTATCCGGTCCAGGGTGCATTCACCAAAGATGGCTTTACCTTCATGCTGGACGCCATTCTTCACCCCGACCCCTACTACCGCGGGGATGAATGGGTTCTCGGCCCTTCGTCCGGGCCGCCGATCGACCGCGCCGCCCTTTCTGCCCAGTTGAAACAGCTCTACACCACCGACTACATCCAGAACTGGCGCACCTATCTCACCAAGGCGCAGTTCATCGGCTATAAAAACTTCCCCGATGCCGGCGTCAAGCTCGGCGCGTTGGATTCCAATACCTCCGCCCTGCTCGAGCTCTTCTCCCTCATCTCCACCAACACGGCTGTTCCTAACCCTGAGATTTCCAGCGCATTCCAGGCGCCCCAGGCTGTCGTCGCACCCGCTACCGGCCCGGATGCCCGCCTCATCGGAGCTAACAATCAAGCCTATATCCAGGCCCTCCAGGCACTGGAAGGCGCAGTAAAGGGCATGGCCGTCAACCCAACAAGCGCCAACGATCCAAGCGCCGCCGCGCCCGTCGCTCAGGCCGCTGTCACCGCCGAGGGCGCAGCCGAAACCCTCCGCACCACCTTTGTTCCAGACCCCGCCGGCAGCATGGACAAGGCCAGCTTCGCCCTTCTCGAAGACCCCATCGTGGCCACACAGAATCTCGCTGCCAACTTCGGCGGCGCAGTAGCCGGAGGCGGCGCTAAAACATTCTGTGCCCAGATCGCACCCGTGCTTTCGAAGTTCCCCTTTAACCCACAGTCCCCGACCGAAGCTTCGACCGAAGAAGTAGCTCAGGTCTTCGCTCCCGGCACGGGACAACTCGCGCAGTTCTACAACGCTACCCTCAGCAAGCTCGTGGTCCTCCAGGGCTCACAGTATGTCCCCGCCCCCGGCTCGACCGTCAAAATCAACCCAGGGTTCCTTAGCTTCCTCAACAACGCGCAGAGAATCCAGTCAACCCTCTTCGTCTCCGGCAACCAGCCCTCACTCGACTTCACACTCACAGAAGTCAAATCCGCCGGCGTCGCCGATGCTGCCCTCAACATCGACGGCAAGCAAATCAACGCGGGCGGCCAGTCATCCAGCTTCCATTGGGTCTCCCAGCCATCCAGCACCATCACCTTGGCCACCCAGAAAAACACCGCACCGCGCATGACCGGCCCTTGGTCCGTCTTCCACTTTGGCGACCTCGCGACACTAACCTCACCCAACCGCCTCAAATTTGCTTTCAGTGTCAACAACCAAACCCCAGAGGTTGTTCTGTTCGACGCCTCAGGCCCCGGCGCTCCTCTGCTCAACCCGGAATTCATGAAGAGCTTTCACTGTGTTGCCACCGTTTCCCACTGATCTAAACGAACCAGCGAAAGAACCATCCATCTCTGCGATACTCGAGTTGAAACCATGACCGAAGAATCCACGAACGAACTCTGGCCCACGGCCGAACCCGACAGCCCGCCGGCCGCCCCGGCCACACACACCGCTGAGCCGGAAGCCGGCCCGCAGTCAACCCCCGCCGTTCAGTTGACCTCAACGTCCATTCGCATTGCGGTCTCTGCTCTCAGCGACATCGGCTGCGTGCGCACAAACAACGAGGATTTCTTCGGATACGACGAGCCTCTGGGCGTCTATGTTGTCTGCGACGGCATGGGAGGAATGGCCAGCGGCGAAGTTGCCAGCTCCCACGCCGTGGCTGCCCTCATGCAGAGTTATGCCTCCTCGGCGGACTCAGGTGCTCCCGTCAGCACCAGGCTCCTCTACGCCATCAACGCCGCCAATCTCGACGTTTGGGAAAACGGCCAGATACCCGAAAACAAAGGCATGGGAACCACCGCTGTGGTTGCCGCGCTCGACGACGACAAGCTGATTCTCGGCAACGTAGGAGACAGCCGCGCGTATATCTTCCAGGATGGCCAGTGCGTGCAACTCACCGTCGATCATTCCTATATCAACGAACTAATTCGCAACGGCACTCTTACCATCGAGAACGCGCGCGAAGCAGATCTCAAAGGCATGGAGTCCATCATCACGCGAGCGGTTGGCGTCGCGCCCAACGTTCAACCCGACTTCTTCTCCGTCGATCTCAAAACCGGCACCGCGGTCCTCCTCGCGACAGACGGCCTGACCCGCTATCTGCTCCAGGAAGAAATCGCCGCCGTTCTCTCCGCTTCGACTTTCGACACAGCCTGCGCCAACCTGATCGACGTAGCCAAGCAGCGCGGCGGCCAGGACAACATCACCTGCATCCTCCTGTTAGCCTTGGCCGCGTAATCCTGTCCGCCTGAACCTGTTCTGCCCGATCAAGTCCGCCCGATCTTCTCCCTCGAGAACTTCGCTTCGAAAGGGCACGGCTTCAGCCGTGCCGCAAGCCGCCAAATATGAACCCGGGCTTCACATGCTGCGGAAAACTTACTCCGGCAGGGATGGACAAGCGCTTTGAAAGGGCATGACTTCAGTTGTGCCGCAAATCGCTGAAAATCAAGGCGGCCTTTAGCCCTTGAGTGATGCTCTTGTGGAAGTCCATCCGAAGACAAGCCTTTCTCCAATCATGTAAAGCCGAGCCCTTCCAAGACTGCGAGTTTTTATACAGGTTTTCAGAACCGCAAGACCG